>JGI24890J29729_1000071_pt1 | contig 87742 bp, 108 predicted proteins | sample FreactcultureFD7_FD_29729 | JGI IMG/M metagenome (IMG submission 29729)
TTTGTGATGTTTCAATAAAACACTTTTGTTGTGCTTGAATGGTGAATGGTAATAGTAGGGTAAGTAGGATAAGTAGTTTCATTTTGTTTTTAATGGGTTAGTGAGAAAGGGATTTGAATCTGTCCGCAACGGTACTTGCTGCCCAGGCATTTGGTTTCACGAAAGGAGTTACATTACACATTCCTCTAATATAACCAATTGCTTCTAAGATTACACAAGAACTACCGAATCGTTCATCTGGATTAATATCAAGATGGATTTCTACATTTCTATCTTCTAGGATTTCTCCTAATTTCATATAGAGATTTGCTACATTCATAACTTCATTCATCAAACGCATTCTTGGACGATTCTTCTTTTGATCAAAATCCCTTTCTCTTGAGATTTCACCAAAAACTTTACACCCATGTTTACCATTTATATGAACGATAATTACCGTGTAATATTCAGCATACCAAACTCCTTTTACTCTAAATCTTTCCGAATCACCACCAATATAAATTTTTGTATTTGGACCTTGTGCTTCTACGAATTCTTTGACTTCTTGGATGTTTATGGTCTGCATTTTCCACCTTAGAGTTGTTATTCTCTTAATTATATATAAAAATCGAATTTTATAATGTTTCGGATGTATTACAAACTCTGGGGAAATTAATATTATTTTATTAGAAATAGAGCAGTTTTTGCTTTGGTTTTATCTGCTGTTCTATTCTGATTTTTATCATAATAGGTGAATAACTCTAATTTTGGATCATTTAATTTTTCCAAATAATCAATAATTAGTTTTCTTTTTTGTTCAGCACTATCATCGCCAAAAGAAGAAAACGCATAATCATCAACAAGAATCATTAATTTTTCAATATCAATCATAATTTCCTTTTTTCGTAACTGGTCTCTGAGACACGAATTGAACGTGCAACCTTACCGTCCCAAACGGTATGCTCTACCAAGTTGAGCTACTCAGAGATTGAACTGGTGGAGTATCGGGGTAACGATCCCCGTTCTTCGGATTGCAAAACCGATGTGTTGCCCTCAATCACTAATACCCCATATTAAATTATAAGAAAAGACAAAGCTGCTGGAGCAGGGATCGAACCTGCGTACGGTATTACCGAATGCGAGTGATTAACAGTCACTTCTCTTGCCACTAGAGTACCCAGCAGCTTTGTCTTCTCAACTTACCAACCATTATACCCACTTTCCTAGAAAAGTAAAGCTAAAATTAATTCCCTTCTTCCTTTATCAACGTAAGGGTATCGTTGCCTCGCGATCAATCAATAATAATCAATCGCATTTCATCTGGAGCCCCCGATAGGAATTGAACCCACAACCTACGCATTACAAGTGCGTTGCTCTACCAATTGAGCTACAGAGGCATTTTATTACTTATATTAATTAAATTGGCGAGTCTGATGGGTTTCGATCCCACTACCTCCGCAGTGACAGTGCGGTGCTCTCCCGATTGAGCTACAGACCCTTATTTCTTATATATAACCATTATAAACTAACTAATTTTTTTCTATTATACCAGATAAAAATCCATTTGTCCAGAATTCATTAAGCATAAAAATAAAAGCATATATATTATTTTTAACACATGATAGGAGAAAATTATGGATGAATATATTGGTGTAATTAAACAATTTGCTAGTCAACGTTGTCTTTCAAATTATATGTTTTGTGAAGGACAAACATTACAGACCCAACAATATCAAGCACTATTTGCAGTTATTGGATATACATATGGAGGTAATGGTACTGCTAGTTTCAACCTACCAGACCTAAGACCAAATCCCCCATCGGTTTTGAATAATGGTTGGGGCAATAAACCCAAATACATTATTTGTGTAAATGGAATATTTCCTGATTTTGATTAATTGGAGCCTCTAACAGGATTTGAACCTGTACTTTTCCCTAATCTGGGGCAACTTTCCAAGATCCTCTGGGAGAAACCCAGAGGAATTTATCACTCTTGAATAATAGTATACATCAGTTGATTTGTTTTGTCAAGCCTTTACATCCATTTTCCTGTGCCAGGATTTGCTTTGGCAGCAGAAGAAGATGTTACTGGTTGCTTTGGAGCAGATGGAGCAACTGCTGGTTTTGGAGCAGAGGGGGTAGATGGAGCAGAAGATTTGATTCCCATCAATCTATCTAGTTTAGCAGAAGCAGCACTCATTCCAGTTGCTGCCTTTTCCGCACTAGATTGTGTGGAACTTAATTTAGAACTTGCTGTTGAAAAACTTTGTGCGGTTTTGCCAACTGGAGTTGCTCCAAATCTAGATTTTGTAAAATCTCTTTGAGACTTATTGATATCAGAAATTTTATTAGCAGTAGATTTTGCTTTATTAATATCAGAAAAATCTGGAGATTTAACTGGAGCAGATTTTGCCATTGGAGAAGGCATTGCCTTTTTAACTGGAGCAGCAACTGGAGAGGTGGGTTTTGCTGTAGCTGGAAAAGAAACAGTACCACCACCAGTTTTTGTTGGGACTGAAGTTTTTGGACCAGAATCAGCAACCTTTCTGGAAACTTCTGGACTTTTAGCCTTTACAACCTCGGGGGCGGTTCCAATTCCAATTTTTTGTAATCCTCCAGCAATTGACTTACCAATTTTATCAGTAACCTTATCAACTGCCGAAATATTATTTAATGACTTCCCAACTTGATATCCAGTAGTTAGAGCAGAAACTGGAGCAACCGCTTTAGATGCTAATCTACCAGCAGCACCAAGAGCAGCCTTACCAACATCTTTTAGTGTAGTTTTTGCTAGAGAACTTGCTGGGGATGGTAAAGATTTCATTACACCAGAAGTTGAACCACTTCCGATAACCTTTTCTCCAGCAAGTTTGGCAATATTAGAAACACTTGTTGATGTAGGTTTAGCAACTGCTGTAGTTTTTGGAGCAGGAAGTGCTAATTCATTTAGTTCTTGTCTGAGTTCTGAAAATGATTTTGACATTCTAATATTTCCTAATTATAGTTAATTTTATAATTATATTTATAAAAAAATTAAATTAGATACCTATCAACAACCCATTGAACAAGAATATACCAACTATAAGGGGGAAATAATACCGATAATGTTGTAGTAAAAAATCCTTTGGATAGTGCTATACCAAATAACCAAGCAACAACAAAAATAAAGTTCACAGCAATCTGTCCGATAGAGTTCATTCCTGTAAAAATTCCATCAATTTGATTCCATTATTTGTTAATCTAATTACCGAATTATCTGGAAATACAAAATCTTCTTCTGGTAAAGATGAAATTGGTTTCCCATTATTTTCAAGAATAGTTGATAATGCCTCACCATAAGAGAATGGTCTGTTGGTTAAACTTTCATAAATTGTTCTGTTAATGCTCATAACCTTCATATCCTTTTTGAATATAATACTTCTTATTTTTTCTTGATGGATCAAATTTCACATCTGTTTTTGGTTTCTTTGCGGATTTCTTTAATTCAAAATCAACATCTTTCTTTTTATTGAACGTTTTTTGACTCATGGCAGTAGGTTTGGGAATGTTTCCTTTACAAAGTTATAGGTTAAAAATTTAGTTTGTAGATTTTTCTTCATCATATTTACAAACACGTGTGCTTCTCTCGGTTCAAATGATTCCAACAATTGAACGAGAACTTGGTTTCTCTTTTCTTCAGATAGACTATCCGCAGTTGCTTCTCCCTTTAAAAAGAGGTATGTTCTACGAATTTCCGATTCAATACCAGCATATCTCAATCCAGGAAATGTATCTGGTTCTTGATAATCCTTCGGAAAAGATTTAACATAAAATTGAAATTTTGGATCAAAAGTATATTTTAAAACTTGTAGGAAGTGTGGGGTTGCGTTTTCTCTTAGAATTCTTTGGCGATCTGCTTTATTATCAGCAACTTCAAATTCATCTAAAATCTCATAAACATTTTTTATCATATTAATTCTCTATTAAAAATCTTCAATACATTCAAGTAGACTGATCAACTTATTCTCTACAAAATATTTATAAAGTTTTTGTTTTGTAGAAGGTTTTGATTCATCATATTCTTTAATGATGTTTTCTTTGATACTAATTGGAATATTATCAAAATTAATTAAAGTATCATTTCTAATATAATTTCTATATTCCTCTTCAGATAAACAATCTTTTGGGTTATTTTCTAACCAAACATCCAACTTCTTTTTTGAAATTGGTGATTGCCTTCTTCCAGCAACAAACACATCATCGGCAGAGAGAATTGATGGAATACCATCGCCTTTATCTCCTCTAATAATCTTTTCCTTTAAATCTTTGGTTGGATGCTTTGACGTTACATAAATTCCAAGCATTGGATTATATTGCTTTACATTATCATATCTTTGAAGTTGTTTGAAATCCGCATCAGATGAAATAATTAGAACTCTTTCTGAAGCACTCAGTCTTGGAGTAAGGGTTCCAATAACATCATCTGCTTCAGCACCATCCACTTCAATGACTTTATATGGAAAGTTGTCTTTTAAATCTTGTTTAATTCTATTAAGAACCTTAAAGATAAGATTCCAATCTAGAGGAGACTTCTCTCTAGCATTTTTTCTATGTGCTTTATAATGAGGATAAATTTGCTTTCTCCAATAGTTTCTAGAATCACAGCAAAGAATAACTTCACCATATTCACGAAACTTTTTTACATTGGATCGGAGCGTATTTAGAACAATATGTCTAATAAAATCTTCCTCAAGTTTTTGTCGGGTATTAACTTGAGCAAGAAGACCAGAAATCATAACCATTTGAAGATCAACCAAAATTGCCATAATATTTTTTATTTTAAATTAAATTGTTTAATCACTTAACGACTTTTAATAATATAGTCTCAGAATTGATTCTTCCAGTGAGTTTATCTTCTTTAGTTTTAATTGAAGACATAATCTTTTTTAGATCAGTTTTTTTACCTTTTGCTACCAGAGGCAATACTTCTAGTGGTTTTCTCAATGTTTTAGAAATGGAAGTTATATCGTTAAAATTCTCTATCGTGGTTCCTTTTATGGAGAACCCAGATTCATCATTGGCATAATAAACACCAAGTTTCTTATATTTAGTATTATAAATCCAGAGTTGAGTTGCTGAAATAATTTCAGTCGGATTAACTGAAACGATTTTAGATTCAGTATCTTCTTTCTTATATTGAAGTTTAGCAACTTTCTTGTCAGCACTAATTACTTTTTTCTTTTTTGTCTTTCTTGTGGTCTTAACATTTGATCCATAATTGGAACAATCTGAAATTATCCCACCTACAAATTTTAAATATTCGGAAAGTTCTTTCTTTGACCAATGTGAATATGATTCAACAAGCTGTTCATCTTCCTTTTGAATAGCAAAATTTATTTCATCAAATAAGGGGGTATAGTGATCTTTAATTTGAGACATATAAATTGGTTTGATTGTATTTGTCACCAACCAATCATAACATTTAAAATTAGATGTTCTATTCTTAATGTAATCATCAACATGACCATCAATTTCGGCAATATAGAGAGATGCCTGATCAAATACTCTATCTTGAATTGATTTTGTTTCTGTTTTTTGATCATCACTAGATACTAGAGAATTTGATGGTGAAGTTATGATTTCAGCAATTCTAGAGATGATCCATTCAGACTTATCAATGGTTGCTCCTCTCTGAATCATTCTACAAACAAAACCAAGATTTTTAAATAAATCTTCATGTACAGAAGATAATCCATCAAAGATTTCTTTTGAAAATTTGTTAGTTTTGACATATTCTAGAGTATATTTCTTAGAATCTTTCCAATCTTTTTGATTAGAATACCAAGATAATGCTCTAACTATTGGGAGTTCTTTGGTTGGATCTCCCCACGTAGGTTCGTCACCAATAAAAAAACTTTCTAAATTAACACTCTTGCGCTTCGCTTCCATCTTGTATTGTATCCAAAACTTTCTGATAAACAGATTTCATAAATTTTGTTGAGGTCTTAGTTTTCTTAACCACAACGCCATAAAACCCACAATTAATTATATTGTTTACATAAACATGGGGATCAGTTAAAACGGCAGTAAAATTATCATGGTGATACGCACATCCATCATCATCACATTTATATAACATTATATGATAAACATTTCCCAACTTGACAATTTCATATTTAGATTTTTTAGTATAATAAAATCCATTAACATTAATTTCTGTATCAGATGAAGGAAGAAATGAAATTCCATCTGCTCCATCAGAAAAAATAGTTTTAATTGTTTCTTTCATCTTTGTTTATTTTATATCAGTTTTCTCGGAAAGTAAAGCTTTAGTTAAAATATGAGATCTCCTAATTTTTACCATAATCCATGCATTGTAAAATTTTTCAGGATAATATAAGACATCATATTCAAATTGATATTTTGCCTCATAATATGAAAGTTCACCTTTGTTTATACACAACTTTAAAATTTCTCGTTTAAAATTGTCTTCACCATGAACTTTCACATCGACATTAAGTTCTTGATTTGATCCATAATATGATCTCCAATCAGAGTCAACGAAGAATCTTTTTTTCTTACCATTAACTTGTTTTGTTTTTTTAAATTGTAAAAGTTTTTTACCAATATATTGTTTTTCATTTAAATTATTGGTTATCAAATAAACAAACCCACAATATTTTGGATCTATTTCTTCTACTATATTCCCATCATAAACCCAAATCATTTAATTATTATTCATCCCAAGAATCATCTTGGAATAGATCAAACTCTTCAGTAATTTCTTCTTCTATTGATTCTATTAATTCCCCACAAAATGGACAATGTATTCCATCGTGCTCTTTTACTAAATTTTCATTAAATTTTAATTCAAATTCTGAGTCACAATTTTCACATATACTATTTACTACCTTACTCATCTAAAACTCCTTTTTAAAGTTAACTGTAGTATTTATTGAATTGGAAATTTAGACTCAAAAATTTTTGAATAATTGTAAGTTTAAATGAAAATTTATTATTGACACCACACATCAGACCAACTACCACTTAATGCCCCTTTGGCATATGCTGTTGATCTATTCTCAAAGAAATTTGTATGTTGTGGAGCAGAAACCATTTCATCAACCCAAGGTAAAGGATTCTTCTTGACCTTGAATATTCCCTTTAATCCCATAGCAATTAATCTACGGTCGCAAATATATCTAATATATTTTTTTAGATCATCAATATTCAATCCATCACATTCTCCCATAGAGTAGCAAATATCAATGAAAGCATCCTCCAATTCAACCATCTTTTCAGCAATTGAATATAGTTCAAATTTCAAATCATCTTTCCAAATATCTCTATTTTCTTCAATGAAAGTTCTGAATGTTTTAATCATAGCTTCACAGTGAAGTTGCTCATCAAGAATAGACCAAGAAATAATTTGTCCCATCCCCTTCATCTTTCCTGTGCGCGGAAAATTTAGAAGCATTACAAAAGAACTAAACAACTGCATCCCTTCGGTAAATGCTGAGAATATAGCAATTTGTTGAGCAATATTCTTTACTGAATCCATTTGAGAAACGGATTCAATATATTCATGCTTATTCTTCATTTCTTCGTATTGTAGAAATTCAGTATAAGTAGAATCTGGCATTCCCAAAGTTTCAATAAGATGTGAATATGCTGCAATGTGTACCGCTTCCCTCGAAGCAAATCCAAGAAGCATCATTCGAAGTTCTGGTTGTTTTAGAATCGGTAGGTAATTGTTGACATAACCACCTGCAACATCAATATCTGATTGAGTAAAAAACCTAAAGATATTTGTAAGAAAGTATTTTTCCTTGTCTGTTAGATTATTTTGCCAATCCTTAATATCTTGAACAAGTTCTACTTCAGAATGAATCCAATGCATCTTCTCATGAGTTAACCAATAATCATATGCCCAAGAATATGTGAAAGGTTTAAATGAAGTTCTAGAATCTGTTAATTTTAATTTAATCTTTGCCATTAGTTTTCCTTATGAGTGGCACGCAAGACATTCTTCACCAGAAATAATATCATTCATATTAATTTCTTCAATTATTTGCCTTTCAATTTGTTTAGATACTTTATCTGATTTCTTTAAACTATCAGAACGACAATAATAAAGGGTTGGAATCTTATTTTTCCATGCCAAGAAATGAACAGCATGAAGATATTTTATATGTACATCTGGTCTGAAAAATAAATTCAAAGATTGTGTCTGATCAATATATTTCTGCCTATCTGCAGCGAGATCAACAACCCACCTTTGATCAATTTCCATAGCAGTTTTGAATATTTCTTTTTCATCATCAGAGAAAATATCCATATGTTGAATCGAACCATCATTTGTAATGATATCCATCCAAATGTCATTATAAACTAACTTTGAATTTTGTTCAATCTTTTTCTTAATAACAGCATCAAGAACATAATTCTTATTTAAATGAGAACCCGACATAGTATCTTGGCGATATGCGTTTGCTCTAATTGGTTCAATAGATGGACTAATATTACCCATGATAATTGAAGTTGATGCTGTTGGAGCAATTGCAATTAGGTGACTGAATCGTTTAAATGGAACATCTTCTGGTCTACGACCTTCTTGAAAATCTGGACAATTCCCACGTTCTTCTCCAAGTTCATAGTTAGCTTGATCTAACTTTTCTCTAAAATTCTTAAATATCATAATATTCCTAGATTTAGCAAGAGCAGATTCAAAAGGAATATTATTTTGTTGAAGATATGTATGAAAACCAAGAACCCCAACTCCAATTGCTCGCTCTCTAAACGCAGAATATTTTGCCCTTGGAATAGAATTTGGGGCGTTATCAATGAATGTTGTCAAAACATTATCTAACATTTCAGCAATATCTTTGAAAAATTGATAGTTATCTTTATATTCATCATAATAACGAAGATTCAACGAAGATAAACAACAAACAGCCGTTCTATCTTCTCCTGTGGGAAGTAAAATTTCAGCACAAAGATTGCTTTGTTTAATTTCCAAATTAATGTTTTTTTGGAAATCTGGCATTTGTTCATTAGCAGTATCAATGAATAGAATATATGGTTCTCCGCTTTGCATTCTCAAATCAAGAATCTTTTGCCAAACTTCTTTTGCTGAAACAATTTCCCGCGAATTTTCTGGATCATGCTTATCATACAAATGCCAAGAATCGTCAAAATCTGGATCTATCATACACCGCTCAATAATATTCATAAACTTGTCAGTTAGAATAATGCCGTGATGTAGATTAAGACACTTAATATTTTGATCTCCAGTCGGTTTACGCATTTCCAAAAACATAAGAACGTCTGGATGATCAACCCTTAGATACGCAACATAAGACCCCCTACGGGTAGATCCTTGCTTATATGCCAAACAAGAAGCATCATAAATTTTAAGATGGGGCATAACTCCAACAGACTTATCATCAGCAGAACGAATTTGAACTCCAATACCAACACCACCCCCCAACATTGATAGTGTATTAACTTCTGAAAGGGTATCAATCAACCCAGAAGCAGAATCTTCCATTGAAGAAAGGTAACATGAAATAGGAAGTCCATTTTTAGATTTTCCATATGAGAGAATTGGAGTAGCAAATGATAACCAATGTTTAGATGAATACTCATATAATCGTTGAGCATGTTCTAGATTTGAACCAAACGCATTAGAGACAAAAGCAAATCTTTCTTGTGGAGATGCTTCGTCACTCTTCATATAAGATTCTTTTAATCTTTTAATTCCTAATGAATCAAATAGATTATCTCGTTCTATTTGTAGTTTAATTCCTAAATATTCTTCCATTTCTCCTTCCTTTTTTATAGATCGTTTTCTTTTCTATTTTCTGAGTAGTGAACGTCAAATTTACCTGCTGGATAACGATTGATTAACTTATTTACATTTTCTTTAATTACTTCATTTGGATCAAGATCTAGAGCACGACAAGCATTGATCCAGTACCAAGCAATATCTCCAAGTTCTCTGAAAAGATGATATTTAGTATCAGCATCCAACGGTTTACCTTGAAATACAACTTTCTTAACAATTTCTTGAAATTCTCCACCTTCAGATCCAAGACCAACAGCAGCGGTTAGTAGCAGTGGAACATTAGCAATCTTTTCAGAATCAAGTTGCTTTAGGCGATTAATCAAAAACTCAATATCATTAGATTGGTTAGATGTTACCGAAGCAACAAATTCCTTATAACGATTCAAATCAACATCATTCTTATTCATTAATAAAACTCCTAATCATTGGAAAAATAGGTTCTAAAGCATTAGCGCAAGCAATAGCAACTTCTCTATGTTCTTTTTGGGTTTCAATACCACTTCGTATTTGTATATAGTGAATCCAAGAACGAAGACTGCCCTTCATGTACATTCTGGATTTAGTAAGTCCTTCTGGTAGAATTGCCCTTGCTTGTTCTTTGGCAATACCAGCATCAATTGCTGATAAATAAGCATCCTTAATACTACCAATTAATTGTTCTTGGTACTCAATCCATTCATTTTGGAGTTCATCGTCATCAATATCAATACTATTTTGTCTATTATTTAAATCTTGAAGTCTTGCTTCTCTTGTGACAAAACCCAAATCTTTCGTTGGATCTGCGTAGCGTTGACTAAATTCTTGAAAAACAAAACTACGATGTCTAAGAATTTGACGAGCAATATCTCTTGTAGTTTCAATTTCTAATGTGGCATCAACCATTTCCAATGGACTCCAATGCTTATGCTTTATAAGATAATTAACTAATTTTTCAGCAGTTGTATTATTATTCTGATTTGATGGATTTGATACCCTAGCAACATAAGCAATCTGTTCAAGAAGATTCAACCCAGATTCTTCCATTGTGTAACTAAACAATTTTACATTCATTTATACCTCCAAATTAACATTTTTTCCATTTAGCAAATTCCATTTTTGCTCTTAATCCATCAAAGGTATTCTCATTAATTATACGATGAATCTCTGGTTTAGTAAAACCATTCAAGACTGCTTCATTAATATCCTTTCCCTTAAAAGAATCTGGAAAAATACAAACTTTAAATCCAGCATCTATTGATCTTTGAATTTGTTTTACGATGTGCGGATTTCTTGGTTCATTATCTGAGATCAAAACCAAATTATCTTTACCCAAAACTTCAGCAACAGTTAGATTGGCATCAGCAGTTGCCACAGCATTCTTCAAAAATAAACTATCAATTGGACCCTCAACAACCAATATTGGTTCTTCTTTATTAACCTTATCCAATCCAAATAATTTCAAACTTTCATCTAATTTTACAGTAATATACCTTAATGGATTTTTTCCCAATGCCCTACCTTGAAAAGCAAATAGATTTCCATCTTCATCCCGAAATGGGATTACTAATCTTTCATCATTATCCAATAATTCTTTATCATATTCTGGAAATACATCATGAACAAACTTCTTGAAATCCTGAGCATAATATAGATCTTTATGAGATCCTTTTGGAATCCTTCTATCCAAAACATACTTCTTAGCAAAATGACTTTCAACCAATGAAGCAATGGTAGGAATATTTAGTTTAGTCTTTTTCTTAAAAACAGGTTTCTTAAATGTGAACTCTGGTTTTTTATAATTGTGTTGTTTAGTTTCCCCATTAAAAAAGCGTTCAAACGCATATTCTTTGGCAAGAGTGGAATCTAATCTTTGAATAAAATTATAAAACGTTGTACTACAACCAGCATCATTGAAACACTTATAGAAAAGATCATTTCCTTTTTTATAGAGAAACCCTCGCTTTTTAGTCTTCTTCTTTTGGGAATCCCCACAGAAAGGACATCTACAATTCCACAAATCAGAAGACTTCTGAGTAAATCCCTCCAAGCGAGGAGAAATAATCTTTAAATATTTCGTATCAATATAAAATGACATTTTTTATTTTCTTACAAAATTAATATCTAGAGTGTAATAATACCTTAACACAATAAAAAAGTCAAACTAAAAAATAGCTTGACTTTCTGGATTTTTATTATATACTATCTATGTGGTCGGTTGATAGTTTGTTTCTAAATAATTAATCTATTTCTTTGAATGCTCTTGTACATAAATTATCAATAGGCATACAATATGCGAATCTAGTATCAAATGTCATTGTTATTGTCTTTGCTGTCCCAAATATTTTGTTAATTTGAATTGGAATTTGGTGATTTTCTTCACATCCTTGCTTTGGATCACAGACCTTGAGTTTTATGATTCCTAATAGACCATTGATTTTATCAATTGCTGCAATTTTATAAATTTCTTGTCTTTTTAAATTTCCTGCTACACTTTCAATAACTAAGAAACTTCCATCTAGATCAGCATCATCAATATTGATTATTAAATCTCCGATTGATGATCTCCACTTTCCTTCTATATATTTTAATAACTTTTCGTTGCTTTCGGTATGAAGAATAGCAAGTTCTTCATGATTATCCATATTTGATGAAAAGTTTATTGGGGTAAAATATTCTTGCCAGAAAAGACCGCCAATACACCCAAGAACAATTCCCAGACTAAAAACTTTTAATTTTGATTTGAAATCTAAACAGGACATTTTGGTTTCTTCTTTTACCATTTGGATTTACCTTTTATTATATTCCTCAATAACTTTATGCACGAGTTCTTTTGAACTTTCGGCATTTGTCATTGATTCGTTTCTAGATGAATTTAAAACTACGTTGTTCCAAATCAAACCCAAGAATGACATTAAGACGAATCCAACCAAAGCAAAGAATAATTTTCTTATTAAACGCATCTCAGGCATCTCTTGTCTCAAAGAATCTACCATTTCTTCCAAATCACAAATTCTTTCTTCAAAGTCGGCAACATTCTTTTGACTGCGAATATCGTCTTTTAGAGCGTCTAATTTATTTAATAACTCTGAATATTTCTCATCTAACTTATTTAGATATTTTTGGTTTTCTAGAAGATCTCTTTCTAGTATAAAGATCTTTGACCAGGGATCTTGTTGATTGTTTTGTAACACTATCGTATTCCTTTATTAAATGTTTTTGAGGTTTTCAATAAAGGGATTTGCGTCCCCCAAAATTTATATTGATTATAATACTATTTATAACCATTTGAAACTCAAGATTTCAGAATAAAAAGTGCTTTTGTAAATCGGACTTTGCGATCTGCCAATCCAATAGTCCCTCCATTAATTAGTTTTGTCATTTTTACAACATCATTTTTATCGCAAGTTTTATTGATATTTCTAAAACTCCAAAACCAACACGCAGATCTAATACAAATTTCTTTACTAGTTAAAATGAGATCTGGATCATTAACCAATCTCAAATCTTTAAATAGAAATTTTGAACATTGGATATAATTAGATTTTCCTGTAATTTGAATTGGACCTCTACCTCTAAATTTCCAACCTTCTTCTGGACCATTGCCCATCCTACCACCATATATCTTATTGGCGGTCAATTGTGGATTTTTGGCAAATGGTTTTGCTGCTACTACAGAAGCAAATCTCCTTGGAAAAGTTTTTCTTAGTCCTTGAGCAGAATACTTTAAGTTCTCTTCAATATCAGTAAAATCCGAACTTTCATGTCCGGTTTGTGCCAAAAATCCAGCAACTCTTTCTGGAGTATTAATTTTATATTCTGGTAATATAAAATATAATGCATCAAACCATTCTTCCGATTCCGAATTAATTACAATTCTAGAAAACTTTTCATAAGTAAAATCAAAAGTATAAGGATTTTGTGGAACATCAACAATAATTTTTTCTGATGGTTTTTTATCTATGGGAGTTTCATATTTAAAATCGGAATATGTCTCATCTATGGCGTCTTGTAAAATTTGTTCAACTTCAGGATTTTTCTTTGAAAATAAAGAAAATAATTTTATTAAAGTATTCATATAAATTTTTCTGCTCTCATTTTATATTATAACAATTTGATATTAATAAATTTCTCGCCATTGGAAATCTACCCACATTTTAGTTGTTCCCCCAATAGCTTTCCCACAAACCACATAAATTTCACTATCAGATGAGTCTTGATTTTGAGCAATAAAATTTTTCTTGGCATTACTAGGCTGATTTACTGGTGCAGTACCAGTACCTTTAGCACTACCACCGGGACTTGATGTGCCTACAATGCCCCCATCTAATCTATCGCCACCAGTAATTGCCGTGGCAGATAGATTATATTCTACAGAAGAATCCGCCGAAACTGAAATCCAAGTAGAATTAGCTAATGTAATATTTGACAAATCTGATAATTTAATTAAACTCCAGTAGGCAGGAAAGTCTTCGGCGTAAACATTTATATTTCCGGATTTTACTATCACTCTATTGGGGTACGTTCTAAATGAATTTTTTAATCTAATCGCAATAATAGGGTATACCCCATTTGCTACTGTAATTGATTGTGACGTTTGCCCAGAATCTACACTAAAATCAATACCAGACTCCATATATCCACCTTCTGATACCACAGTTGAACAGATTTGATCAAAGTATCCTCCAACAGTAGTTCCAGTATTTCTTATTTCACATCTAACTGGCAAATTGGGGTTGCTCATATAAACCACTGGTAAATTATTATCATTATAAAATTCATGAGCTACTATCGTTTGTCCATTGTGAACAAATCCACAGCGAACACGACCTACACCCAACCATTGAAAGTCTATAAAAACAATCTGTGTTTTTGTGATATCCAAATTCCAACTACCAACTAGTCCAAAGTTAGATCCATCGGTTGAAGTTCCTGTTATAGTAGTATTACAAGTATCGCGATTCCATTGATCTTGTGTAATTCGTCTTGTATCTGATGGTGACCCGCTTGTATTAGTTCTAATAACAAAACTGAGAACACCATCTCCATTTTGTTCAAAATATATGCCGTTCAGATCATCAAAATATCCTGTTCTCTTGGTCACGTTAGTTGTATTTGCGTAAAAGTTTACAGTAGTCTTGATTAACTGACTTTTACCTGGCATATAATTATGATACATTTTAGTTTGATGTATAGCATAACTATTTACATTATTAGATGTTGCTAATCTTGCCGAAGATTGATTTGCGGTATGTGTTACTGTTCCACCGTTAGAAACCGTATCTCTAAATGATGAATCAACGCCATAAGTATGTTTGTAATCACCAAGCGTAAAGGCTTCTGATATACGCAGTCTACCAAATGCATCTTGTTGACCAGCAACAACGGTAGTTATTACTGTACCTGTTAGTGTTGCATTAACATTACCATCCACAGTTATTGTATTACCGCCATCTTGGATAGTAACCGTACCACTAACATTTTGCGTTGCTGGGAAATTTAGTATTGATATATTACCACTAACAGGTTGTGTTGTTTGCCAGAATGTACCACTAACATTTTGTGTTGTTGGAAAATTGGCAACATTAATAGTCCCATTAACAGTCTGTTTTGTTGGGAAATTGAGTATTGATACATTCCCACCAATAGGCAAATAATTTACTGATAATATTCCACTATTACCAACTTCAGTGATATGAGTATGGACAGGATTCTCCGGAGAACTAGCAACGTTTACTGTTGGAATAATGTTTACATTACCAGTAATAATGATACTTTCAGACCCTAAAGTTACTGGAAATGGGTTTAGATTGCTTACTGGACGATTAGAATTATAAACAATAGTTGGAACCGAATTTCCAGAATCATTCTTAATCTCAACCTCATTAATAACGTTAGTATTGGCATCAAACAAATATGTCATATAATTCTCCATCCATTACGGTAAATCATTTGTATTGCACCGTTATTAATTTTTAAAATAAACCCCCCAGAATCATTATCAACATTTCCGGTTACTGTAATTGGATTTATTGAACAATTTCCAGATTCATCTTTTATAACAACAACTTTACCATTTTGGGCGGTTGGTTGTAATGTTATTGTCGTTGGTCCGGCATAATTAATCCCAACATAATAATCATCAGGAACTAAAGAGTATGTACTACTTGTTACAAGTCTAGTATTATTAGATATTGTATTACTTGTAACATAATCAAAATAAAATTTTCTATTATCTTGGTTGTATGTTAGATATTTATTTTCCCCAATAGAATTTGGATCAACATCATCAAGATATCTAAAATTAACTTCGCCCCCTCCGGGACCAGACATTGAGATCTTAGCAATCCAATCTTCAAGAAACTTCATTTTATTTTGAAGTGCTTTTATTGTTGGATCTGCTTTTGGCGAGTCTGGATTTGAAAATAAATTGGTATAATTTTCTGGAATTTTGCTTTGTGCTAATTTAACTTCTGCTGAAATGGAATTCACACTAGCAGATATTAAATCTTTTTCAACAACCGCATCAATAACGATTTCTTCAATCGGAAGTTGTTGTATTAAAACTTCTTCTTTTATTTGTGATAAAGATTCTATTAAAGAATCGCTATCAAAAATATTTGTATTTTGACCTAAAGATTTATTTTTAACATTTTTAAATGTTTCTGATAAGTTCTTTTTATATTTTGATGTTGGATTTTCTTCAAGATTTTCAATATCTTTTTGGATAGGTTCTATAATATCTTGATCCGAAATACTCTGTTTATTCTCTTCAAATATTTGATTTAATTGGGACAGTCCTTCCTTAAAGAAATCAATTTTATGATCTAATGATTTTTCTTTTATTTCTTTAGTTGTATCCGACAAATTCTTTTTGAATTTTAAAATCTTATTACTTTCTATTTCTACATCATATTCTTCAGAAAGTTTCTCAAATAAAGACAAAGGGTTAGATTTTAATTCCAATCCTTCCCTTTTATCTTTTAATCGTTTTTGTAATATATCTTTAAAATCTTCCACAACACACTTGTATTAAATGTTTCTTGTTAATATTTATATATTTATAAATAGTTGTAGGTCGCGGAACCGCAAATTCCCACCTACTCTAACACAAACATTTAAACAAGAGGTGTCAGTATGGATATTTATAATAAAACTGTCCCATATTTTTACATTATTCGCAACAAAGATACTGGAATTATGTATGCGGGTTCAAAATGGGAAAGGGGATGTAATCAAAATTCTTTTATGAAAGAAAGTGGATATCAAACTAGTAGTAAAACAATTAACTTGATTATAAGTCAATTTGGATTGGGCATATTTGAAATTTTAAGAATAGATACTTATTGTGATGGATTACATGTTTATGACTATGAATCTATATTTCTCCAAACTAATAATTGTGCTTCCTCTAATAATTGGTATAATTTTCATAATAACGAAAAACTTTCGCCAACAGGATCCGAACGATTCAAAAATCTTATGATGGATAAATTTGGGGTTGAAAATTGTATGGAACTTCCAGAAACAAAAGAAAAAATAAAAATAACAAATATAGAAAAATACGGAACAGAAAGTCATAATTCAAATTTGGAAATAAAAGAAAAGAAAAAACAAAAATATTTGAAATTATATGGAGTAGATCATCCAAGCAAGATTTTAAAACTTTGTTGTCATTGTGGGGAAGTTAGAGGAATTACTCACGAAAAAAATTGTAAATTGAATCCCAACAAAAAACAAAGAAAATATTATGACATAACCGGAAAAAATAATCCAATGGCAAAAAAATTTATTCTAGTTTCTCCAAATGGAGAAACTTTTGTTGTTGATGGAAATATATGTAGGTTTTGTAAACAAATCGGTATGAATTGGGGATATTTACGCGACAAAAAAACTCATAAGGGGTGGACTTGGGAAGAAGTTGAGGAGGGATGATTCCCCCCTCTTTAATTATTATATATTAGGATTGTCTATTTTAGTTCTCTGAGGCGATATGCGACAGAATTACAAAGAGAAACTATAGCATCAATGTCATTTTGAATTTCAGATAAATCGGAAATGATTTCTCTGTTAGAATCAATCCACTTTGTTAGATTACCAACAATTTGTAATCCATCTGTGGATGATTCTTTAGCATTTGGAAAAGATTCAAATTTTCCATATCTACCAATATAACTTTCAGCGAAAGCATCTGCCAATGGAATGATGCCATCATAAAAAGCATTCAATGCCATATGAGCAGCATAACTTGAAGTCATTAAGTGTGCGAAATGTGCAGCAGTAGATGCTGATCTACAACGAGCAAATAATTCAGCACCCTTTGCCTTCGCAGAACCTGGGTCTTGAATATCTTCTTCGATTTGGGTTGTGATTTCTTTAAATGTGATTCCCATATTAATCCTCTTACATTTTTGGGGGAGTTCTTTTATATATGCCACTCATTACTGGAGACTTTGGGGTTTCTTTTGGAAAATCTTTTTTTCTCCTTTTATTTCCAGGTTGATTTTCTGGATGAACACCAGGTTCTCCCTGTGGACCAACACCAGCACCAGCAATAGCACCAGTTCCAACCGCATTTGTTGGACCTCCGCCAAGACCACCAGCACCACCATCTTCTTTGATTGAGTTTAGTTCTTTAATTAATTTTCTGATTTTTTTGATTTTATTCATAGTTTTCTTAGTTCGTTTGCGATATTAAAATCTATTGGGATGTCGGATGAATATATTATGCCCCCATCAATATCTTCAATTTTATTTGGCATATAATTCAAATATATCAAAAATGTCTTTAAACATGAATGATCAGATTCTTTCATTTTTAAAAATAACATTTTTGTACACGCATATGGATCAAATACATTATATATTAGTATAATATGATTTAATATCAACCGTTCTTTTAGATCACCAGAAAGTCTATACTTTTGAATCAAACGCTTTATATATTTAATTCTTTTCAAGTCTTGAAAAAATTCTTGCTCCAAATAATGCGGCGAAACATAGTGCTTCGCCGCATATATCAAAAAATTCTCATTGGTCAAATTATCAATCATTAAAAATACTTAAAAATTTACTTTTCTACTACCTCAGAATGAATATCATATACACCATCTTTTAATTCATAAGTAAATTTAAAGTTATGATTTTCATTTTTTTCTTGGAAAGGTCCAGTAATATTAGAATGACTTTCACCAGAAGTTTTATACTGTCCGATAGAAACAACAATAGATCCTTTCTTTTGATCTTTAAAATCAATTTTTGGAAGTTCAATACCATACATAGTTAAAATTTTCTTTGCGCCATTCAATCCTTCTCCAATATTAGAAAAGTCTTTGGATAGAGCAATTGCCAAGTTTTTGTTGATTTCGTTTACTGTTTCTGGGTCGTTTAAATCAACTTGTCTCTTGTCAATTGAAACAACAGGAACATTATAAACTTCAGAAACAAATTGCTTAAACGTTTTCATTATTATAATCCAGTAAAGTATGGTAATCCAGAGTTGGCATCTGTTACATTTGGAGAAGACAAACAAACTAGAGTTTCTGCTTGAACTCTACCCATTCTTCCACCTGGAGTAATTGTGAATGATAAAATGTTGTTATTTGAACCAGCAACATTTGCTGAAATTGTTGGAGCAGATGAATATCCTGTTCCGCCAGCATTTAGTACAACAGAAACGTTGTTACCATTTAGAACAACAAGTCTAGCATTTGCACCAGTTGTATTAGCACCAGTGAAAGTTAAGAATGTATTTGCGTATGTATATTTTGGATCGGTATTCGCAGAAACAGAAAGAGCAGATATATATCCAATTCCTTGGAAGATCTTTACCCAACCTTGATGAGTAACTACTTTTCCATTTGAGAAAGTTGCGTTTGCTAATCTAGAAGCATCTACTAGAAAAACATTGGTATTTCCTGGAAAGTTTGTGGTTAAATATTTTGGTACATTATTAGCGTAATCGTTAATTCCCCATTCTGACATGATAGTATTCCTATTGAAGTTAATGAATATTTATTACTGTATTTATAATATTTTTAATTTATAATTTTTGATATGGAATTTGTAAATGATCGCTTTTTGGTTTTTCATTACTAGCTACATTTTTAGTTTCCAACTCAGAAGTTTCAATTGGATTTCTTGGTTGTCCTGTCATAGTTCTATTTTTTCTGACAGTATTCATAACTTTTTCCGTCTTTTTATCCATTTTAGTTCCTTAGTATACTTTGTATGTTTTTCTGTGATATTTCATTCCAGTTGAACCAGGAACTCTCTTTAGGAACATCATTTTTCCACTTCCCAATGCTCTCGCTCTTCTTTTCTTTGCTGTTACGCCATATAAGATGTTACTTTCCCCAGAAGTTACCATTCCTCCAGAATTGATAGTTTGAAGAGTTCTGTTTCTCATTACTTCTTGTCTTTCCGCTTTAGATCTATATGATCCTCTTTTTCCAAATTGATGTGCCTTTTTTGCCATAAAATCAATTTGTTTGATTTTTTCCATAAGAGATATAAAACTAACAACTTCTTCTTCTGTAATTAGGTTGTCTATTGAATCGTCTAGATAAAATTCTTTTAAAAACAATTCAATATTGCTATAAATCAATAATTCATCAACATTTGCTTCATCAGCAATTCTTTTGATCTTTAGTAACTTCTTAAACATTATATAACGCTTTGATCTTGCCCATTTATATAATTGCTTTCTTGTTAAATTGGTATAATCCAATCCAATAGATGTGATAAATCTTCTCAATGGAGTTAATCTTGCCTCAAAAAGATATTCATCTTTAAAATATGAGGAAAGGATCTTTTCTTTTAATGATCTCATTGAATTTCCTTTGAATATTTTTGCTTTGCCAATTTTTTAATTATTTTTACTTTTTTACTATCTACTTTTACTGGCTCTGTTGGGTATTCGGCTCTTTCATTTCCTCTCTCTGGAGAAGTAAACATTGGAAGATTAACATCAATATCTGTAGCATATGTTTCTGAATACATAGGACCAACGGTAGATGTTGATGAATATCCGATTCCAGAATTCCTAGTATCCAACCCTTGGGAAATACTATCGGTTGGGATTTTACTCAAAGGTCCGGGGACAACACCTAAAAGTTTCTTCTTAATTGAAAATTTCTTATTTATTTTTTTATCATGATTTTCAAATATTTTTAAGAAATCGCCATTTAGGAATCTATTACAAAATTGTTTTATTGAATTTAATTGTCCAGAATCTTCCAAAATGGAACTATTGTCATACAAAATAAAAGATTCAAATAATTCATTAAAGAAAGGAATATTATGTTTTGAGATTGTTAATTTTTCCCTTCTAGATTCTTCCGAAAAGTTTCTCTTTGATATTCTAGTTTTGCTGACAGAATCAGAAACATCAACAAAAATCATAGCAGAAGAATATCCAAAATTTTCCAATAATCCTTTAACCTGTTCAATGTTATTAAATTTATAAGCATTTGTGGAAATGATAATTCCTTCCTTTTTCATTATGGAATATTTCTTATCATTTTCAGAAATTGGATTATTAAATACGGATTCTACTTGTTCAATAGTAAATTCTTTTATACCATAATTATTAACGATATCTTTTAAAATGATATCTTTTCCAGATCCTGGACCGCCAACTAAAAAAATTGCCTTATTATTCATTAGTTTAAAATATTCCTTATTCTTAATAGCATTGATTCTTTAATTCCAGATGTTCTATCCTTGATTTTTTTCATTAGGTTGGAAGCATCTTCATCAGAAAAATCTGGATGTAGTAAGTTTTTGAATTTTTTAACGTGTTCTGGATTAGTATGATCCAATTCTGTGGCAGTCCTTCTCACCAAAGAACCCGAAGTTTTACCTCTTGGATTTTCAACAAATTTTGCTGATTCATAATCCATTCTTAAATCGCCACCCCTTTTATTTCCATTCTCATCAACAGATTCTGGAAATCTGGTTTTGTTGTACTTATCTATCAATCTCTTATATTGTTCTAATGATCCACCTGCTGCCGATTTCTTTTGAATTCCTTCATCACCAGAACCAGCAAAAACTGTGATATTAACCTTTCTTCCAGGTTTATTTATAGAATGCCAAGTATGAATTAACGCTTTTTGTGGATTCTTTGTATGTCTTTCTGTTCCAGCAATAAAAGAGTCGGCATGTTCTGGATATAGTTTTTTTAGTTGTGTAATTTTTTCATCAACTGTTAATGGATCTTTTGATGTAGTCTTTTCTTTGGATTCTGGACCCATAACATAAACTCTATGAGAATCTGCTTTAGTCCCAAAAACTCTGGATAATAATTTATGATGTTCTTCTGTAGGTCCGGTAAATCTGCCAGCAGCCCAATTTACGGTAAATATGCCAGCAGGAGAACCTCGATGGTGATGTTCTCCATCGTCGGATTCTTTTAATCCAGAATCTTCATCCCTATCAGAAACCCCCAATTTAAATTTAGATTTTGGGTTATTTGGATTATAATATTCTTCCCTTTGTTGGTTAACTTCTTTTTCTATTGCAGAAGTTTCCCTAGGAAAATGTAATTTTAAATGATTCCATGCTGCATCTTTTGCCTTTTTATCTTCTTCTGGATCATTTCCAAATGCTTGTGCGGAATGATGCCACAATTTATTAGCAAATGTTTTAATAATCTTTCCATGATGTTGTTGTGGAATGTGTTTCTTAACTAAATCAATACCTCCAGTAAAAGATCCAATTTTTTGGTGGTCTTCTGGAGTTCCTTCCGCTTTAAACAATGTTCTATGAATTGTTGGTAAATCTTTTGTATATGTTGATTCACTTGTAGGAATCTCTGACATAATAGGTTTCCCGCTTTCATGAGTTCCTATTTGTTTCCATTTTCTTCTCATACCTTTATCAACAGAAAAGGAGTGTTCAGCAACATTTCCTTCTTCTTGAGTTTCTGTTCTTGCTTTACCTCTTCCTTTCATTTTTGAAATTATAGAAGGAACTGACCAAGCATGAGAAATAGATCCAGTCCAAAGTTTTCCATGAGCACCTTTAATGTTATATCTTAAATCTTCAATCGGACTAGAATGCGCTTGCTGTTCAAATTGCGTCGGTTCTTGAGTTTTTTCATCGTATTCTACGGGTTCAAAATCTATTTGATGATGCTTCCCTGTATCTAAATGTTGAACAATAGCGTGAGTTTGATTACCAGTTGTTCTGGTATGGGCTATTTTAAACCTCCCGTGAACATCCCCAGGTTTCAAAAATTGATTTAATTCTGGTCTTACTTTTTCATTAATCTGAGCATCAAAATCTCCCAATTTCGGTTTTAATGTCTGAAATTCTTCATGAGGAATATCTTTTCGCATAAATTCTCTAGCAGAACCCGAATATGCCGAACCCGTGTTTAGAGAATTTCCAAAAACAGATTTTCCATGTGCCTTTTTAATTCCGTTTTCTATTGATGTAAAGAAATCATGGAAATGTTGTTGATGTGATGCTCTGTCGCTAGATTTTACTGGGTCGGCGGTTTTCATTTGACCGTTAATTTCAAACGGTAAATTTCCGCCTTCTAAAATAAATTTTTTAAATTTAAGCATTTGTTTGATTCCTTTGATTCTTTTGTTCTTGTTTAAAACTTTTAAAGGCAGAAGATTGAATTTTTACTCTACCGTTTGGAGTATGGAAAACATCTCCTTCAGATTCCCCTTCTACTTCCCAAGGTCTGGGTTTTACAGAAGAAGCATGTTGTGATAACTTATTTTCCAAAGAAGACTTAATAGAATCAAGTTTCGCCCTTTCTTGTTCTTTTGATTCTTTATCAGCAGATTTCCTTGATTTTAATACCTCAGAATTTATTTCAGCATGTGCTTTCTTTTCATCAGAAACATCTACATTAAAATTATTGCCTTCAGATTTATCATGATCAAAGGTTACATGATGATCTCCCAACTTTTCTATATCTTCTGGTTTATGTGTAGAATTTTCTGGAAGTTGATGATGCATAATAAACATTCCAGACTTACCCATAGCATTTGGATTATAGGAAGTATTAACGAATTTAATGCCTTTATCTGTTTTCTGTCCAATACCTCTAAGGAAAAATTCTCCCTTAATAGAAGAAGGAAGTCCTGATTCGTGTCTGGACTTCAAATAAGACATTAATTTTGGGTTATTGACTAACCTGTGATGTAGGTCGTCATATTGAGAAGAAACAGAAGTATCTGCGTCTGCCCCCCTTTTGTTTCTAGTATATGTAGAATAATCTCCAGCATTTCTTATTTTATCTGAATTTGCCGAGCGCGTATATGGACCTTCTTCGTCATACCCAACTTCGCCTGCAGCACCATCAGTTTTTCTTGTAGAAACACCAGACAAAACTTTACCTTTAAGGAGATTTCCCAATTTTTCGTGGTTTAAATCTCTTAAATTATCCAATCCTTGTCTAAGTTTTTGTTCTTGAAGAAAATTTTTAAAAGATAACACAAAATACCCTAATATTAAATATTGTTTAGAGTATTTATATAAGTTCAATCTTCCAACAATTCACCATTAGCAGCAACTAATCCTTCACAATGAACTTTTTCAAATTCAACTAAATGTTTTTTACTAATGTTAAGGAAGTGGGAATGTTCTGTATCCAATCCTAAATCTAAAGATTTAAAATTACTAATTAAAACATTCATATACTCATCAATCAAAGATGGGCAAAATGAGAATAATCTAGTAACCAATAAATCTGTCGCACCAGTCAATTTCTGATCATGAAATGCCAACCAAGAAGGGATTCTTTTTCTAAAAACATATTTACCATACAGATCATCATACTGGGTAATATCAAAAGAATCTTGTAATTTATATCTCCCACTAATCTTAAATAATCTTTTGGTTGAATGAATCAACTTCATTAAGTTGGGATTTTGTTTTAATTGTTGTAAAACATTGAGAAGTAATAATGTTTCAGCATGACTCTTCATTCCAGATTTACATAGATTTTTTAAATTTTGATCAAAACTCAAATCAAGAAACCCAGAAATTTTATTTTCAAATTTTGCCAATTCATTTTTTTCCAATGGGATTACGGAACAATCACATAATATAATAGTAGCATCTGGAACGTTTCTTAAAATGCTATTAAAAGTTTCTATTGTTTGCTCCAAACGTTGATTGGCAGAAAAAACTCCAATGGTTGGTTTTATACATGATGTTACCAAAAAAACATTTTTATTTGGGATTATCATAGAAAGTCTCCCAAATTATCAGTGTCTCTAAAAATATTAATTGCCTCTGCTCTTGGATATGGATTAGCATGGTTATAATCATTAATCAAAATTCTTCTTGAGTTTTGTAACCCATAGATAACTTGAAAATTATCAAATCCTAATGATCTAATCATTCTTTCAGTATCTTCCTTTGCGAATTCCATTCTAGCAGTAGTAAATATAAATTGTGCGCCTTTATAATACCAATCCAAAAGAACTTTAACATTTTTTTCTAGAACTACTGGAGGTTGTCCATGATCCTTATGTCCTTGCGCTTTAACGATTGTTCCATCAATATCACAAAAGAATACTGGCTTATCGTTATATTCAAACCAATCTTCGGCAGTACCAACATCAGCATAATTTTCAATTTTCTTTTCAAAGAAAACTTCGCCATTTTGAATACAATGCTGAATAACATGAGAAACAAAGAATTCCGAATCTACAGAAACATTCTCAAACGCATCGCAAAATAGTTTCGCAGATCTGAACGCATATCCACCAACACAAAATGTATCGGAAACAACATTCTTTTCAACAACACTCTTAACAATTCCCTGATTATTAGAAATTGTAAAACTTTTTGAATGGAGTTTCTTTAATACATCATGATCCAAAATCTTGGAAACACAAATATAATTATCTTCTGAAATATCATGGTCAAAAAAACTGTCACAATCCTTAATTAAGATTGGAGACTCTGGGTCAATATTTGCCTGTTTTATAATTTTATAAACTGTTTCTGCTGGTCCTTTTGTTAAGGAATCAATAATAACAATATTAACAAGATCTCCAAGATAAGATCTAATATGTTTAATGACATCATATTGATCTTGATGTTCTTGTAGAACTCCAATGGTAATATTATGTTTATGTAGGTATGGTTTAATTGCTGACTCCAACATAATACTCTTTCCATATGTTGCTAGAGTATATTTTGGGCGCATATTGGCAAATCTTGAAGATAATCCAGCAGCTGGTACTATAATTTCCATAATTTATTAATCTCTTTCAATAAGAATTGTTGCTCAAAAGAATTTTCTTTTGCGTGTTTATATACTCTCAAAAGCATCAATATTAAAATATAATCATCATTTGCTTCTGGGTAAATATCTAGAATTTCTTTTTCAATAGCATTTAGTTTAACATCTAAAGATAAAGAGTCTAGTCGCAAAAACCACTTACACTTTAAATCTTGTCTTAATTTTGCTATATCAAATATATATGAATCATATTCGATGGTTGCACCATCTATAAGATAGAATTGAGCATCATTTCCATACAATATATTCTCTAAAGTCAAATCTCCAAAATACTCTGAAGTATATAATATTTTTGGTAGTTTGTCAAATAGTTGCTCTTTACTAAATGGAAGCAGAGAAAAATCTATATCATTTAATTTATTTTTATATATGGTTGAATAATCTTTGGGTTCTCTATTATTTGATAGTTTTTCTAAGGTTTTTAAAATAAATTCAACTAAATTTGAAATGGAATTGAACTTTAGATATGATTTAACGTCTAAACTGGGAATATATTGTATATCTAGAATATTAGACTCTTTTTTATATATCTCTGGGACATTAAATCCAAGATTCCTCAAATGAGATAATCTTTCATAGTTCCTATCAACATTTTCAATTTTTCTAACAAAGATTAAATCACCATCTTTAATCAGAAGAACTTCACTACCAGAAAATCCAGATAATTTTCGTATTATCGTTTCCATCAACTCAAATTTCTTATGTATATTCTTGTGGGATTATTAATATCTCTGGGGATTCTTTTTACTATGAATTGGTTTGAATTTATAGCATTTTTTACTCTCTCTTCATCCAAGTCAACCATATTGAAACAATTATAACTACTAAATTCAACTGCGTTTGACTTGTCGTAAAATTTATTCAAATAAGAAATATACATAAACTCTTCGTGATGGTGTGGTTCACAAGTATTTCTATATGGTTCAAAATATTCTATCATATCTTTAAATATGTTAAACTTAAAAAACATTCCATCATGATTTGATTGGAGAGTAAAAAACTCAGCGCCTATCTTTTCCATGAATTTATTGAATGTTGGATTGTTTGGATTTTCCAACCAAAATCCAAAATAATTTGTATCAGGAACTCCTCTTCCACAATATCCAAAATCAAATTGTTTCATGAACCCATAAAATCCATATCTTACAAATAATTGATTTGATGCTAAAAGTAGAATGTGTGTTGCTGTTATTTCAGATTCTTTTATGAAATCAAAAAGTTCTACATGTAGTGGAATCATTGTCCCAAAATTTTCAGACATTTTTTGCTTTCTATCAATAACAAAAACAGAAGTTTGAGTCTTTATATTATCTAAGTTTTCACTTGAACCATTAGATACTATTATAGCAACATTTTTTCCATTGAATTTTTTTATATTTAAAATTTGATCAAGTAGACATTCTTTATTTTCATGAAAACATATTAAAACAATTAAATCGTAATTCATCTATTTTATCCAAGATTGATAGTCCTCTCTAACCAACGAATGCCATGTTCCGTTATGAAGACCTGGTGGAAAAGGATGGTTTACATCTATATATTGAAGATGTTTTCCAACTAATCCATATGCTTTAATATTTGCTTGAAGCATTCGTTCACCAATCAACTCAACTCCAGTTTCATAATATTCATCAATATTTGAAAAAGTATTCATATACTTTGACATAAATGCTGAATTGGAGAATGCGAATTGATCATTACAAAAATCCTTTTCTGGGGTCATATGACAATTCGGAACATATAGTTTATTGCTACATAGATCCTCAAAAGGAATCTTAACATTCAGCGCAAAGTCGTATCTAGTTCGTATAACCCAATCATAAACAAAATTATGTTTTGCTTCATATTCATTCTTCAAAATGCTCGATTGGCTTATCGAATAGAATGATGAGAGAGTAAATCTGGGGGGATATTTTTCTGGGTTTGGTGTATTGGTATATTTTCCATCATAAGCTTCGTCAAATATATAATCTTCAAATTTATATGATTTCGGATTATATAATTTTAAAATATCATCATTAAAATCACTATTCCAAGAATGACAAAAAACATCAACATCATATAAATCTAAAAGATTTTCTTTATAATAATTATATGCTACTTTTAGTCCTCTTGGTTGTCCGGAAAAACATAGAGCAATTTTCATCGTAGAATACTCACAGGATAATTAAGGTGTTCATGGGGAACATTATTATTAATTAGATTTCTCAATAAAACCATATGGGGACAATATCGTTCTTCATTATGTATCATAATATTTTCTTCCCCATACTTCATTCCAAATCTAAGAAACTCATCAAAAGTAGGTTCAAATTTCTTAGAGTGTAATTCCTCAAAAACATCATAAATGAAATAATGTTTTGAATATTTAAATGGAGTTATACAAAAAATATCAGAGATGATATTATATGCCTGTTCAAACGGAGTAGTTACTCTATCAATATTTTCAAATGTAAATACAGGATTAAAGTCAATATCATACCTACAGTAAACTAATGTATCATATTCCCCATCAATCAATTCAAAAGCTTTCTTTCTTCCAAAATTCATTGAGGCATGATTTGCCAGTTTATCAATAGTGGATTTTTTTGGATTGTTCTTTTTTATGTTAGTTTCAATTTCATCAAAAATTGATTGATAATTAGCAGAATCTTCAATAAGAATTTTTTTTGGATTTAATTCTTCAATAATATAATTTGATTCATCAACGTTAGTTGACCATAAGTGACAATAAACATCAAGATTGTTCAATGAAATAAATTTTTTGATCTTTTCTTTTGTTCTTGGGAAAGATCTAAATTCCCCAGATAATACTATACAATTCATTTTACCCAGTACCACACATCAACTTCAGTTAAAGAGATTTTCTTTCCAATCTTGTTGGCAAATTCTGTTGCTGCTCTATTGACCCCAGCAATTGCTGTAAAATCATGCCCAGCAAAAATTCCACCAGTCTTTAATTTGGAATAATAATTTTCACAATCTTTACTTAATTGTTCATAAGTATGAAGTCCATCAATAAAGATAAAGTCAAATTGATCATCATAAAAATCTTCAACAGCATCATCAGAAGTTTTCTTATGAAGAATAAACCTTTCTCCGAATGTTGATAATCGTTTTGTTGCTATATCAAGAGTATCATGCCTTGATACTAGATCATTACCATTCCAATCAATATAATCGGTATATGGGTCAATGCTATGAAGAGTCAATTTTTTTAAAGAATTTAATAAATGAAGAGATGTGTCTCCAACATCACATCCAATCTCCAAACCAATTAGATCTTTTCCACGATCAACCAACCCAACCAATCCATGTCCAGAACATTTAAACCCAGATTTTGGAAGTTCCATCATTCCATAAGACGTATCAAAAATAAATTCATCAGTCATAATATCCTCTTATTTCAAAAATACAGTATTAAATTTTTCCATTACTGAGATAGGATTAAATTCTGAAACCAGCCCTTTATAATCAAAATCATAAACTTCTTTATCTTTCAATTTAAGAAGTTGGTCTTTAATATTATGTATGTTATACAAATTTCCAGTGTTTTTCAAAAGTTCAACATGATTCTTATCTGTTCCTTCTTCCCAGGCAAACACTGGTTTATTATGAAATAAAAACTCACAGATTGCCAACCCAAAAGATTCTCCACCAGACCTAGCATGAAGCATAGCATCACAAGAATTAATAAAATCAGATTTTAATTGGGGATCAATAATAGGATTTAAAAATATAATATTTTGATGATCTATAAATTTTGCGGTGTTTACAAATACAAAAACAAAAGAAGAATCATTATTTACAATATCAAATACAGTCTGCATCACAAAAGGAATATCAAATTGATGGAGTCCCCCATATCGTCCAACAACAATTTTATCTTTTGGAATATTCAATAATTCCCTAACATTATGGACTCTAGATTCTGGCATATCAACAATATGGGGCACATAATCAATCTTTCCATTAGAAACAGTCCTTGCCAACCAATCGGAAATATAGGCATATCTATCCCCATGTGGTTCAAAGGATTGAAATACCGCATGAATTAGATTTTTTGAAGTCTTAGTAACCAATCCATCATTGAATCCAGCCTTAATAAAATAAGTAGCATCAATGTTTTCTTTTTCACAAATATTATTGAGATCTGCTAGGGAAGAGTATGTAATTACATTATAATTATTTTTTAAATCTTCAAGAACATCCGCTTGAGTTAAAGAATCTTGACTGACCCCTGGATCATAAAAACTTTCCGGATAAACAATTACACTTTCGTTTCCGAGAATTTCTTGATTATATCTAGCATAATCTTTTACGGCAACTGTAGTACCCCTATGACAAATTGTATTTGTTTGAAATGCTACTTTCATTTTAAAACTCCAGAGAACTGATCATATTTTCTGTTGAGAATGTTCCAGAAACGATTTCATTACATCTTCTTTCAAATAATTCAACATTATTTTCAAATCTGCCTTGATATAGATGATAAACTCCTCCATGAAAATGAGTTCCTACGGCAAATCCTCCATAATTACCAAGATTCCAAACCCCTTCTGTTGAAGGTCTTTCATAGTGCGTTGGATATAATGCCCTATATTTAACACCCTTTTCTTCTGCTACATAAGAAACTTCTTCAGCAACATCAGATCTTGAATTTTCAGAAAATTGAGGTTTTCCCAATCTTTCATAACAACTCTTCGTAATGAAGAAAAATGCTGGAGCAGCAAAGACATGGGAATATGGCGCAATATGATTGCTACATTGGGCAATTCCAACAAAAGAATCATTGGTTGTCACATACTTAATCGCATTTTCTACAACATTAAAATTTGTAGGCACACAATCATTATCAAAAAATCCAAAAATTTCAGAATCAATCTGGTCCAAAACAGCATTCATCCACAATCCATGAGGTGCCCCATTTAGATTGTGGTATTGAACATTGAATCCAAAATGATCGGAAACTTTTTTGTTAGATTCTTGTAATCTTTTTCCATTATCCCAATAAAGAGAGTGTATTGAAACTTTCATAATGTTTTTGCCCAATTGTTTAATCTTTTAATAACTTCTTCGGAAGTATGTCCATCCCATTCTGGAGCCTTGTCTAATGTTGGAATGTCACTTAAAATATCCCAAAAGGTATCTGGAATATGATATGTAATATTACCGGAAAATAAATTCATACCAGCAATAAACCATCCATCATATCCAGTTTCATCATTATGAAGTTTAGATTTCCAAGAAATCAATTTATTACATTTCATTAAAGAAATAAATAGTAAAATTCTGTGGGCATATAATTCATCAAATGTGTGATATCCATCAGAAATTTGACCTGGATTTTCAATATTAAATGTGATCTTTGGCATTTTGTCTCCACGGGAAGTCATTAAATTTTTGTTTCACTTGTTCATTTCCAAATTTGAAAAATTCTGGACTTACAGAACCAACATTTCCCTCTAATCTATAATTTAGAGTATATTCTCCAGTACAATCATATTGTGGAAAATATTGTTCGATTGCTCGATAAAATACTCTATCTTGTCCCCAACCACCATGAAACGCATGGCAAATCTTAATTGCTACCTCTGTCTTTAAAGCATAACAATTCGTATCAATATGTTTATAATTTGCGAATGGATTCCATTTACCCAAAGATTCGCAATTATCTTTACAAAGATATTTTCCAGATTTATCAACAATATTTCTAAGGCAGTATGCCCAATCTATATTCTTCTTTTCAATAAGATCTATCATTGATTCAACATGATTCTTTTCAAACCAACAATCTTGGTCTAGAAAGAAAACATATTTTGAATTTATTAAATGTGGAATTGAAGCATAAACTCTATGTCCATAGAATCCATTTGCCCCAACATTTTCCGGAATTGTCATCACGACATAATTTCTTTCGGTATGATCTATATCATATAAAATATCAGTGACTTTTTCTTTGTGCTGATACCCATCAATAACGACATATGCCTGTGTGTCACAGGACTGATTGAACACCGATTCCACAGCAGATTTTAGCGTTTCGGAACCAGTTGTTGGAATAATAACACTAGATAGTCTCATAAAACCAAAACTCCATAATTTTCTTTTGTGTCTTCAATATGGTCTATGGTATATATGACTGCCCCAATACCATAATCTTTAATACATTTCATACATCCAACGCAGGGCATTGCTAAACCAGAAATAAAATTATTTTTCTCACAAGAATCATATTTTACTCTAGCAATATACAAAACAGAATTCTTAAACTTATCAAATCCAACTCTTTTATCGGCATTGAAAATTGCTGAAGTTTCGGCGTGCCAAAATATAGCATCCGCATTCCTTCCATATTTTCTTTGATATGGGTGAGTTTTCATTTTATTTACACCATATGAAATAATTCTATTTCTATGGACTAGTGCTGACGCAATCCAAACTTTTGGATGAGATCCAGAATGCGCCAGAACTTTCAAATTATTTAAAATTTTAACATTTACCTTCATTGAAATAGTTTACACTATGACAATAAAAAAGTCAATATAAATTAAACCTTAAATCCTTCAAATGATTTTTTTGGTTGGTTAAATTTTGAATGTAATGATTGTTGAGGAGGAGTTGGTTCCTGTCCAGAATCAGTTATCTGAGTTTGGGCAGTAGCCTCAACATCATATAATCTCATCTTTGCCCTATCAATACCAACAACAAATCTCTTATTGTGATTCTTATCGCCATATCTACTTTTAATTTGCTTAATCATGATTTGACCAAGAGAATCTAATTCTTCGGTAGCAATCAAGGCAACAATCCAATCTGCGGTCATGCTGGTTCCATGAGATTCAGAAACATCTTCCATAGTTGGATCAGAACTTGACCCACCTCCACGATTAAACTGAGATGAACTTAAAATTGGGACTTTATGTTCAACTGCCAATCCTCTCAATTCTTCAGCAATTGCTTTAACATATGTATAAGAGTTTACTGTTGAATTTGATTTCAATCTTGAAGAACAGCAAATATTCATATAGTCAATAACAATAACATCAGGAACAAAATTCTTCTTTAAGTTTAATTCATTTAGAAGAGTTCTAAAATGAACAACACCAGCAGATGCTGTCGGATATTGTTTAATGATTAATTTACCAACAGTATTATTTCTAATTCTGGCAATTTTCTTATCAAACAGATCCTTTGGCATTTTCATTAGATCATCCATAGAAACATTCATGAGATTGGCATCGACACGTTTGCCAATTTCTTCTTCTGACATTTCCATAGTAATATATAAAACATTCTTTCCAATTTGAAGATAATGTGAAGTAAAATGACATTTTGTCAGAGTTTTACCAACATTAGTCCCAGAAATCAAAAGATTGAGAGTTCCTTTTGGAAGTCCCCCATTTGTTATCTTATTAAAATATTCAAGATCAAATGGAATTCTCTCTTCTTTTCTATGATAATATTCATATCTTGATTCAAAATCTTCAATGAAATCATGTCCAACACTTTGATCAAAAGATACTGCCAAAGCATCCGATAATATTTGTGGAATAGATCCCTTATCTAAGGATTTATTTTTACCATCAAGAATTGAAATTGATTCAAGAACTCCATTATAAATTGCCTGATCTTGACAAAACTTTTCTGTCTTATCGACCAACCAATCTTGTTTTGCTAATTCATCTTTTGAGGAATGAATTTCTTCTAAAATCTCAACACTTTTTTTATAATCATCTTCGGAGATGTTATTTTCATTTAATTGAATTATTAAAGATTCAAATGTTGGATTTGTATTATATTGATTTACAAAATCTGAAATTTGCTCATATACCAATCTTTCGGTTCTATCAGAAAAATATTCTGCCTTAATAAAAGGCAGAACTTTTCTAGTATATTCATCATCATAAATTAAATGCTTTAAAATCGCATTTTCAATTCTCATTTTATCTCCGAATTACTGGATTTGTGATTCTTCTTCCGGTACTGATTGATTTTTAATCATTATATTAGATAGCACGTGTCCAATATGATTCTTAAAATCTTCATTTTCTAAAAGAGCATCAAGTCCATTTGAATCTACAAGGTCAAATTCATACGATAGCATCGCTTCTCCAGATTCTTCATCTTCATTAACATTAACTCTACCATAACGATAGACAACCCCTTCAAATTCACCAGTCAAAAGTTCAACATTAACAATTGTACTTTCTTCTGTCGCATCAACAAATTTAAAATCTACGTCTTGTGTTAAATCAATCATTTTCAATGTCCTCGTCTTTTGTGTTAATTTCTGTATTAATTTCTGTATCAATTTCTTCATCAGATATAATAGCACCAGAAGAAATAGCATATCTGTTATATATAGCATCTTTAAAATTCTTTGAATTTAAAATTGAATCCCAAAAATCTTTGGTATTAGTTTCTTTCAATCTATATTTCTTTTCTTCAACCTCCCCAGTCGTAATATTAACTCTAGAATACCAACCATTTGAAGGTTTTGTTACAAATCCCAACTCTAGGGCAATATCAATCAACCCAGAATATTTACTTACCCCATTATCAAATGAAATTGAAATTGGAATCTTGGATTTCTCTCTGACATACCTAGATTTTTCAACATTAATGATGAAATTATATCCAGAAATTTCAGTACCTTCTTTCTCTTGCTGCCTACCAAGAATGTAGATGTTATCAGCAGCATAATATGACCCAGTGTTATGGGTAACCACCCCATTTTCTAATACATAATGTTCCGCATCTTTAACAGAAATATCATATACTTTTCTTTTACCTATTGCATTTACATTTTTAATTTGCATCATTTTTCCTTTTACAATTATCATTATGCCATCTTTTTAGATTTCCGGCAATTGTTACAACATCACAATAAACACATTTATGTTTCAATTCGGGTTTTAATTTTCTAGGGTTGACCCATTCTGATTCACTATAAATCAAACCAATTTCCGATATAGGTGCTCGGATAATTTCCATAGTGTGTATATTTTGCAAATTTGTAAAACCTTTTCTTCCTATTTTAGCCCTATGTTCTAAAGACTTAGGTTTTTTAGCAACTTTTGACACCCAATTATCAATAACTTCTTGGCTTTTTATGTGATTTCTATTAGATTCTTTAATTTTTTCAATTGTTTCTTTATTATGAGTTTTCCCAAAAAATGGATTTCCTTCACCCGCCATTTGTATTGATACTGCTTGGCTATGAACTTTCCTAGCATATTCATAATGTTTACTAGAATATCTGGATTGATTATCCGATGACATATACATCATAAACCAAGCATGTGCTAATTTAGAAGTTCTATATTGTTTAAATAATAACCAATGACATATAAAATGTTCTCTGGCAGTTAATTTTACTAAATTATCTTTAATATCTAATCCACCCAAACATTTGGGTACTATATGGTGGTTTTCATAATAATTTAAATCATTAATACTTCTAGTATTAGCCCTATTAATTATTTGGTTGTATATTTTAGCGTAGTTCATAGTAATCCTCTGTAGTATAATAGTTATTTATAAAACAGAGAATTTCTATTATACTACAGATACATCATCACCAACAACTAAATTTTTAGCCTCAACCCATTCATTATTAATTAAAAATTTATGTTTATCTGAACAGATTACCTTATATCCATCTTCAAATTCAACTTCAAAACATTCAGGTTCGCCGTCATCTAAGGTTTCTGGATTCCATGTATAAGTGACTTCTTTATCCCCATCTAAAGTTTTAACTAAATCTCCAACCAAAAACTCTTCAACGTTCTTAAATGAACCATCTGCCAATTTGATTTTAGTCCCTTCAACCAAACACCCGCCACCAACAATATCTTTCGGATATAGAGACATTTCTTTGTATGTGTGATTTACAACAACCATAGGAATATCTTTAATTGATAGATGCGGAGTCACCATTCTAAAAAGACTCTTGATTTGTTTTGCTCTACTCATATCAGCAACAGATTTTCCATCAAGAGCATCTTCAACTTCTTTCTTTGATGCCAAATTACCAATAGAGTCAATAAGAATGATAATCTTATCTCCCCGTTCAATGTTAGTAATTTGCTGCATTATATCAAATTTCAATTGTTCAATATCCATAATTGGAACATGAAGAACCTTTTCCAAATCAATTCCAAAAGAATTAAAATATGATTGTGGAGAACCAAATTCAGAATCATAAAACATTAAAACCGCATCAGGATACTTATCCATATAAGCCTTCGCCATAAGCAAAGAAAATCCAGTTTTAAACATCTTACTAACGCCTGCCCACATAGTCAATCCGGAAGCAAATCCTCCATCAATCTTTCCGGAAAGAGCAACATTCAATACTGGAATTGATGTTGAGATCATATCTCTATCAGTAAAGAACTTTGATTTTGAAAGAATAGAAGCTTCTTTGATAGTAGAATTCTTTTTAATCTTATCCATTAAACTCATAATTTTTCCTCAATATTTCTAAAAGAAATCTTCAAATGAAAACCTCTTTTCAGTTTGCCAATCAATCGTTTCTGTTATTGCGGTCAATGGTTCTAAAAATACTTTATTAAACATTAAATCATAATCAATAAATTCAACCAAATCAAATTCTTTTGGAAGTTTTTCTGGAAAAGAAATGACATTTTCTTTAAGAAAATTTGGAACTTTCAAATAACAAAACTTAATCTTATCTCCATCTTTAATAAATTCATATTCAGAATCTAATTTTTGCTCAACCAGCAACTTATTAAAAAGAATGCTGCCACGAACATGAATTGGAGTTCCCTTTTTATATAGCATAACAGAGTCCGAATACTTATATAATCCTCGCATCCCTCTTGGAAATGATATTTCTTCAACACTTAATGATTTGAACTTTACTTTAAAGTCTCCAATGTAATCTTGGAGTTTTTGTTCAGTGTCATTAAGAATAATCTTAACACAATCTTTCAATGCGCCCCGAACAATTGATGGAGTAGAAGACTTTACGATTTCTAATCCAGTAACTTTAATTTTTGGTTCCGCATAAATTACACCTTCATTTGAATATACATTAAGAGCATATCTTTTCTTAGCAACGAATACAGAATTTGAGCATATCTTTTCTAGTTTGTATGACAGAGCATTCTTATATGAATTTACATAATCATTTAGATTTTGACAAAAATTATCAACTTCTGGTTGAACTTTTTGGGTTATCATCTTGATAATAAAATTTAGAATCTGCTCGTTATTATACTCTTTTGGACAGATTTTATCAACCAATTTTTCAAAAGAAATTGCTAAAGAATTATGAATCAATATATCATTAGCAAAGAAATTATGATTATCATCAACTTCAATGTCATAGACATAGGTTTCAATTACTCCAAGATCTTCAATTTTAAAATTTGTTGTTTTTTTCAATTCTGGCATATATTTCTTCCAATACTCTATTAATGGTTTCGGTTTGAAAATTCTTATAATCATATTCCCAAATTGTCAATATTTCAAATCCGAGATTTTCAATACTATTATTTTTTACTTTATCTCTTTCCCAAATTTCCAATGCTGTCAATTTGTTTCCACAATATTTTGGGACTTCAGAAGGTAAATATTTTATAGGATTTGCGTGATAAGAGTCTCCATTAAATTCAATTATAAATTTTAAATTTCTAATACAAAAATCATAAAAATAAATTCTCCTATTAACTTTACAAAAATTGAAAAATTCTGCCTGATGTTCACCAAAATAAATTTCATTTCTATCAACGATACCATCAATATTTTCAAAGATTTTCCAAAAAAGATTTTGCGATATTTTTGAATATGATGTTTTTGGGTTTTTTGCTACACAAACTTCAATATATTTTTTCTCCCCAAACTCTTCTCCATATTTTTCAACAAAATATTCTAATTTATTTCCAGCATAAGATTGCTTAACTTTATAATTTTTAAATATTTCTTCTCCGGAAATTTGTCCATGTCTTTTTATACATAAGTCTAAAGTTACTGCACGATTCTTATTAAAGGTTTTGAAATCTTCCTCACACATTCCATATTTTTTATTTTTATATTCAAAAGTATTAGTTTCTGCTTGTTTATTTACATAGATATTCCAACGAATTGTACCCTCAGTATGTCCAAATTTCAAAATCATTTTTTCTTTGGTAACTTTCCCACAGATATTATAATATTCTAAAAATCTAACAATTATATCATCCAGAGAAACAAATTTTGAACTTTCTTTTACAAAATTCCAAAATAAATTAGTTTTATATGGACCACAAACAATAAGTTCAGATAAAAATATTTCAAATTTTTTATCATCAAATATTGCTTGATTTCCAAATTTATTTCTATACTTATTAATATGATCTTCTAGTGAATATTTTTTTGGCATAATTGAGATTCTCCTTATAGACACCGATTGGAGTCTCAATTATTTATAAAAAATTAAGATTCTAGATATAAAAGTTTATCAGAAGTTTTAATATTTTCTGGAGTTGCTGACATAATTCTACCATTTCTTTCAATCATAATTGAATGGTCTTCAGTAACAATAACTTCTTTAGTATCAATTTTAATTTTAAACATTCTCTTTTTAACCTTATGTTTCATAACATATTTTATCTGCTTTTCTTCAACGAGTTTGCTAGTTGTAGAAACACTTAATGTCATATCATTAGAAGGATAAGCAAAATTTTGATTAAACTCATCAAAATATAAAGAATCTGTCTTTTGTGCTACAAGGTCAAAATAATCTTCAATTTTTACTTTTTCACCATTAACATATATTATACTATCTCCAAAACAACTATCAGTATCCATATAAATGACATAATCTGATTTTGTTTTTAGAACAGAATTCAAATATTCGTTCATACTAGTCTCAACCCAACGATTGGATAGTTGCCCCTCCAATGTAATTGCTTCTGCTAATTTAACATCAAAAAATCTAAAATATTTATTACCAGTTGCTCCATAAAGAGAGTTCAAACATAATTTCTTTGAATTTTGAAGATTATTAAATTTTGAAATATCATATTGTAACTCACTCAATCGTCTTTTCAATTCTGGAGAATTATTCTTCTTCAATTCCGCAGATACTACTTCATACTCTTTTTGGGCAGACAACATCTTCTTTTTATAATCTTGTCTAGCCTTAAACATTGTTTCAACCATTTCTGGAAGAAATCCTTTTTTATCGGTCCTAAAGAATTGTCCATTTGGAGTCAATGTTACATTATTATCTTTCAACTTTGAAAGATCCACAGATTTTGATAATAATTTATCTACAGAAACTCCACTAGAAAGAATCCTTCTCATGTCATCAGTATAATCTTCTGGACTAACCAAAGTCTCAATACTAATGTTCTTTGTCATAATGATTGAAGGATATAGAGAAGTCGCATCAAGAGTAGCAACCCACCTGTGCATTCCAGTAATAGGATGTTTTACATAAGCACCAGCATATTCAACATCCTCACGATTTTCTTTTTGTGGAATTTGAATATTTTTTTGTCGTAAATAATCATAAATTAAAGAATCCCACATTCTGGTCTGCTTAAACACATCTTCATAATTTGTTTTTGAATCATATGCCAAAGTCAAACAAAGTTCAAATAACTTACACTTTTCATTCAACTTTTCAACCAGATAAACATCCTTTACATTATATTCATAAAATTTCTGCTTATCTTCAGTATAAAATTTATGGAGAGAACCATCATATTCTACTTTATTTTCGCCAATTTCTTCTTCGGCAATGAAGTCTAATCGGTAAGATTCTTGAGATGTTCCACCTGGTTGATATCTTTTGTATAGATCAAGATAATCGAGAGAAGATATACCGAGAATTGAATATGAAACTTCTTCCTCATATTGATTAAATTTAGAATTAAACTTCTTCGTTCTTCTATCATGAATAATGTTCCACGGAGATAATTTTCTGGTTTCTTTCTCACCAATAATTTTATAACAACGATTAATGAGATATGGAATATCAAACCCAGAAGAATTCCAACCCGACACGATGTCTGGATGTTCCAAAGACCAAATTTCAATAAACTTCTTTAACAGAGTCCACTCATCTTGACATTTGATATAATATACATTATCTGGACAATCAAAATCATGATATCCAAAAAGATAATATTTTTCTTCACCAACAAACTTTAACGCAATGGATGTGATTGGTTGAAATGCATCTTGAGTAGAAGCAAATCCTCCTGTTTCTGGATCTGAATTTACTTCAATATCAAAAATAGCAATTCTGATTTTATCAAAATCCCATTCAATATCTGTCTGAAACATATCAGAAATTAGGCAATATTCATATTGAGTATTACCATAAACATGAAAGTTCCCAACGCTTTCAAATTGAGAAACAAATTCTTTTGCCTTTTTGATGGATTCAAACTTTAGTTTTTTTAAGGGATCTCCATATAGAGTTTTGTATGGAGATTCTTCGTTTGTTGGAACATATAATGAAGGTTTAAATGGAACCTTCTGTCTAATTTTCTTTCCATTTCTAATACCAGTATAGAGAATGTTGTCTCCATACTGCTTGGTATTCAAATAAAAATCACCCATGATTAAATAATCAATTTCTTTTGTGGAGCGATAATTCCAGCACCAAAAATGCTATTATATTGATTTAAAAACTCTTCAGATGGGTCACAAACAAACATGATATGGCAAGTTTCAATATTAATCTTTTTATCATTAGACATGATTGGAAATGGAATGAATTGAAAATTTGGTTCTCCAGTTCTCGAAGGAACCATGATTACTTGAACAATATTCTCTAGAGTTGAGAGTCCATTTTCAGTGCTAAAATCGGCAAGAACATCTTCCCCAGTAGTTAACTTCACACATTTAATATTTGACATTATTCTTCCTCTTTTGTTTGTAGGGGTTCAATTTTTAAAACTGGTGATCCATTTTTCGTTGGAACACAAATCAACTTATCCCCTATACTATCATATAACTTTGATTTAATCAAGTCCAAATATTCTTCAGCTTGATCATCAGTCATCATTGAAACATCAGCATAGGCAACAACTCTATCATCTTCTTGCGTTCTTAGAATTTGAAAATCTAGTCCAGTATATGATACAATAACTTTATTCCCCTGTTCTTCAATATATTTTACAAATTCATCATTCCTCACTTCCGACAATTTTTCTGTCGCAGACTTTTCATCAAGTCCATAGATATTAACCTTTAAAATGAGAATATCATTTTTTTGTAAATTAAGTTTAGCAAACTCAATTTTATTTAAGTCTTCTTCCATTGTTTATCCTAATTTTATTACATTAATTTTACAGTTCTTTAAAAATTCAATACCATCAGAACTCCTATATTCTTTCTTATAATAGAATTCTTTTATCTTTGCCCCATATATCAATTTAGCACAATTCATACAACAACTATGAGTACAAAATAAACTAGCACCCTCGGAAGACTCATGAGAAGAAGATATCTTCATCAACATTGCTTCTTCCGCATGAGTCACACAAGATTTTGTTTTTAGATAATATCGCTCCCACTCATCGGCGATTATGTTGGATTTTTGTTTATATGGATACTTTTCATATAGCTGATAAAATTCTAAATTAGAAGAATCCTCTTCCGTTACAAAAATTTTATTTTCACAAACATTATCCCATCCACGAGGAGTGCCATTCCAAGAAAAACTGATTATATTATCATTCTTAACCAGAACCGCGCCAACTTTCAATTTTTGAGCATATGATAATTGTGCAGTTCTTTCAGCAACATCCATATAATAATCAATCATTCTTTGCTTCATATCAAACGAACAAACCTATTCGTTCGATACAAATGACATATTTTCCTTCAACATATAGCGTAATGTTCTATCGGTTGGAGCCTTCTTTACTGCCATGAATGTTTTTCCTTCAATAACCTTTTCCGGAAAATCTTTTGATGTGTAATATAGATCAGAATTGATTTTACTCTTTACCTTTACTAGTGGTGAGGTAAGACCCTTCTTCTTAGTCATTTTTATTCTCCGATTTTTTAGTAAAAATATATTATAATATATATTGAAATATAAGTCAAGGGGGGTGAATTACCCCCCTCATATTACTTATCTTCAATTAGAAGATTTGTTTGGGAATTTCCAATTGGAATTAATCGGGGTTTCTTTTCCTCTGGAATTACATTCTCAATACCAATCTTCAAAACACCATCAATAATATCGGCACTTCTTACAATAGAAGTGTCAGTAAGAGTATAAACATGTTTGAAATCTCTAGCAGCAAGTCCATGATGTAAATAAGAAATTTCAATTTCCGGTTTCTTTGAGATTCCAGAAACAATCAGTTTATTGTGATTTGACTCAATTGAAATATCGTCCCTTGAGAATCCAGCAACAGCAATTTGAATCTCATAATTATATTCGTCACATTTAACGATATTGTATGGGGGATATGTTGGGGTTTTTGTATTTCCCAAAATAGAATCCAATTCTTCTAATGTAGAAAATAAACGATCAAATCCAACTGTTGAAGGCAATAGGTTTTTACCGTAAGCGTAAGTCATAATTGTTCTCCTTTTATAAAAGCGAGTTGATGTTAAAGATACTTTCCCGAAGGCAAAGTAGTTGCTGGTTCCGCCGCCAGCATCCCTTTTTCGTATGGATCGGTTATATGGAACGCCAGATTTTTTATTTATTACTTCGCATCATCTGGTTTCGAAGACTTGATATTTATTTATTTATATATTTTTATTATAATTTTTCTTAGATCCAATGGAATATTTTTGTTCTAGGGTCCACTCACCTTTTTCTCTATGAGTTAAGATTTTAATTTGACTTAAATCTACAACATTAGATTCAACTAAATCTTTATCTTTAATTTCCAACAATTCCCATTGTTCTAATAGCATGGTAATGGTATTTCTTCTAGCAATATCATTTTCTGATAAATCGGAATTTCTTCCATCTAAAAGAAACAATTCTTTAAAGTGTAGAATATGATAAAATCCTTGTTTATGTAAAATATGACAACTCTGCCAAAGGATTTTTTCTTTTCTTGATGCCACGCCAATTCTTGATAGCGTTTCTTTGACTTTCAAAAAGTCATCATCAGTTTTTAATTCAATAGGAACTCCATAACCTTTAAATAAATCCATACTCATGCTAATATTTCTCCAAATATAAACTATAATTATTAATATTTATGTTATTTGGATTTTCCACCTTTGTCTAATTTATCTTCAATATATTTCAACTGTTCCTTTGTCAATAAAGTAAGTGCTTGTTTTGCTTTATGGTTCGAATATCCATAATATTCTTTTACCAATTCTAGAGATTTTATTTTATCTGCCTTAAACCATTTCTGATAAGGACGTTTGAATGATTTTAGTCCATGATAATAAAAATCATAATGTAATTTCTTATCAAGAATATGATTATGATTCATCTCATTAACATAATACAAACAATCAATATGGACAGAAAGTGCCTTATTGACTATAAAAGGATTATATTCCCGCTCTTCAACAACATCTCCAAAAGCATATTTCTTTGTTTGTAGCAAAGAAGGAAGGACATCACCAAATAAATCTGCCATTACTTCCAATTCCCTTCTGACATAATTTCAACAAAAAATGCCAATAGTTGAAGTTCAACATCAGCAACAAATGCTGTTTGATATTGATATCTAGCAACCGTTAGGACCAATTGTGGAATATATCCAGGATGGACGAAATCATAAAGTCCATCATAAATTCTTCTATAAATCAAATCTGGAGAATTATCAGAATTATTAGATACCCATTCCCTAACTTTAGTAAAATCCTTATCTTTCAAGAAGTTAATGAGATCTTTTAGTTGTAGATCTCCAACTTGAGTTAGAATACCAATATCAATTTTTCCATTAATACCATACCTTTGTAGTTCAGATAGAATCTTACGATTGTCTGGATACCACTTAGTTATAAAAGATGCGATTGCTTCCTTATCATGTTCAACACCTTCCATATCAAGGATATTACAAACACGCTTAAAGAATTGTGTCAACAAATTCTTCTTTTCTGTCTTATTTACATGAAAATCAATAACAGCACATCTTGATTGAATAGCATCGGAAAATTTATTCTTATGATTTCCAGTTAGAATAAATGTACAGTTCTTTGAAAATTCTTCAATTCCAGCACGCAAAGCAGCAAAGCAGTTTGGTGTTAAAAAGTCTGCTTCATCAATGATAATTACTTTTTTTCCACCAGATAAAGAAACGGAAGATGCGTAATTTGTAATCTTTACCCTAAACGTATCAATACCATTTTCAGAGGAACCATTTAAAAATAGATGATCACACCCAATCTGATCACACATTGCTTTCGCAGCAGAAGTCTTTCCGGTTCCACAACTACCAACAAGAATTAGATTTGGAATTTCTTTCCTATTAACATATTCTTGAAGAGTAGTTTTAATTGATTCTGGTAAAATACAGTCTTCCACTGTTTGTGGGCGATATTTCTCTGCCCACAAAAAATCATCTCTACTCATAATATAAACCTCAAAATTATTCTATAATATCATAATTAAGTTCAAAGACATTCCTATCACATGGATATCGCTCCCCATTAATATCAATAATCAAATAATCCCCAGGATTTCCATAAAAACGACCTTCCTTGGTCATTATAAAAAATCCTTTTGGGTGATTAATCTGGATTGCTTTGACAAAAGTTCCATTCTTTTCGGCAATTAAAAATCTATTTTTATCCAAAAGAACAGCATCAATGTCAATCATAAAATTATACTTCTTTAGACTTTGCTACGATACCTTCATATAAAAGTTCAAATTCTTCTTGTTCGGCAACAACTTCTTCAAAATTTCTCTTGTGGTATGTCTTTGCCATCTTACGAATAAGTTTCTTTGGAATTTTTAATTCTTCATAAAGATTGTCGAGAATATCTTTAATAACTTCTCTCTGACTTTCCTGCATTGTAAAAACATCAGACATTTCCTTCATTCCATTCTTTAGAATGCGAAGCTGTTCTTCAGTAAGAGTTCCAAAAGTGGATGATACAACAGTAGTCATCTATTCCTCCAATTAATTAAACGAACTAGAAGTTTCTAAGGTAATAAAATATGTCAATTCTCTATTACTATCATAGAATTTGGCAATACCCTTTGATGAAATTTCAACTTCATAATCTCCAGGAATTAACTTTAGATTTTCCGTTTTAAATACCAACCGATAAGAATTACCATTTGAAGGAACATTAGAAAGGGTTAGATAATTTTTATGGGAACTATCATCATTAACGTCAAATGCCTGAAGATCTACAGATTGTCCATCAGATACAATTGAAATATTTGGAGATCCCAAAACATTTGCTGTTCTTAAAATCCAATTAAAATCATCTTCTGTCAGAGAAAAAGTAACATCCACTGAAGGTAGATTTGGACGCTTATCTGGAGCAGTAACGATCATAGATGGGTCAGTAAACCGATACTTGATTCTCGATCTTCCATCCATTCCCCCTTTAATAATAACGTGCTTGGTATCAAATTCCAATTCTGCACTATCCTTATATAGAGAGATTACCGAAAGAAAATTGTTTAGATCATAAATTCCAAAATCTTGAGGGATGGTTTCTGAAATCTTAGCATCTGCCAAGATATTCTTTTGTGGGGATACTGTAGAAAGAGTATCTCCTTGCTTAAATAAAATACCAGAATTAATCGTAGAGAAATTCTTCAGTAGTGTTAACGTTTCAACAGAAAGTTTCATTATATATTACCTCAATTATCAATTATTTTTCACTGTCACTTTGAATATGGACTGTAGCTTGTAGATTGCCAACATCTCCAGTAGAATAATGATCGCTTGAAATTTTATCGAAAGAATCAATTGAATTATCAATCAATTCCTCTTCCCACATTTCAATTCTTCTATTAAGAGATACAATAGCCTCTTTTACATCTTTTTCAAGTCCCTTATGACCACGACCTCCTGCAACCAACAATTTTTTAATTGCGTGTTGGATGCAGGGATCCGTCACATTAAATAATTCTAGTACCCTATAAATATCTACATAGTCATATGGGACTTTTTTATAATAATGTGAATACTCTTTCATTTTTTATAGTTCGCCTAAATGTTGAGCAACTGCTGGGAGATTACCAGTGAAGATATAAGTTCCAACATGACTGAGCTGCATCCAAGGACACAACCAAACCTTAACACCAAGTTTTCTTATTTGATGGCAGAAGCAATAATCTTCAGAAAGAGTTCTTCGGGATTCCGGATCAATGAAAACATTAAAGAATGAGCAAATTTCTCTAGATCCATCAAAGTTTGCTTGACCAACATGATCTGGTTTATACATATACTCTGGATGTGCTTCTTGGAACTTCTCAAAGATTTCACGCTTTGCCATAAAGAATCCAGTTCCAATTTCAGAAACTTCCAACGGATCAGTAACAGAGAAGCGTTCAGTACCACCAACTGGATTGAATACCATCGCGCCAGTCAACTTTTCATATTCTTCCAAAGGAAGTGTTGGATTCTTCTGAATTGCCTTATAAAGTTGCTTCCATTCAACAGACTTCTTTGGATATGGTCCACCAATGAGTTCCTTATCTAAGGCAAGCATTGCGATAATATCTTGTGGATTAAACGCAACATCAGCATCAATAAACATCATATGAGTACAATCACTACGATTTAGAAATTCATCAGTAATGTAGTTTCTTGCTCGTTGAATTAAACTCTCATTAAATAGAAATGAGAACTTTGTGGCAACTCCATAATTTGCCAACATTGTCTGAAGATCGAGAAGACTCTTCGCAGTCATACCAGTCATCATACCTCCATAACATGGCATACCTATAAAAAGACTCTTCTTAGTTAATTCTTCCTTACTAATTTTAATCTGCATAATTTATTTACCTCAATTAAACATTACAATATCATTGTATTATATATATATGTGAAAAAATCAAACTTTTTATTGTTGATTCATTCTTTGTGAAAGAACAGTTTTTGCCCATTGCTTCATTCTCTTTTCCTTCTTCTTTAACCCCATCTTTAATGCCAAAGGTTTAGCAACAGATAAAAAGGTTATACCATTTAAATGATCTATCTCATGTTGTACTATTCTAGCAGACATTCCATCTAAAGTAAAGACTTTATTCTCTCCAGTTTCTGTTTGAAACTTAACTGTAACAGTTTTTGATCTACTAATTCCAAGAATTAAAAATGGAAACGATAAACATCCTTCATCCAAATGAGTGGTTTCTTGAGATGAATTTACAATTTCCGGATTGAATAATGTCATATATTCATCTTCAGCACCCATCGACAACACTCTATATGGCAACCCACATTGAGGAGCAGCAACACCAAATGCACGATGCTGTTTTGCTGTTTCTTGTAGTCTATTTGACAATTCTTTTGGATCAATATCAGAAGTAAAATCAAATTTTGACATGACTTGCTTTAATATTGGATCATCTTCAGAAACCAATTTATATGGTTCATAAGTATCTTTAATCTTTACCGCAGTTGGATTTGATGTATCAATTGTAATAAAATCGTTCATTTTTTATCTCGCCTCAATCATTTTAGTAAAATTCTTTTTCTTTTCAAACTTTAATGTTCTATCAAACCTATCTCCTAAAGCATCACCTCGATGACTAATGACAATAACATTAGTATTAGTATCTAGGGATTCAATCAAATCTAAAAATTGATCAATGCCATTTAAATCTAAAGATGAATCAAGCGTTTCATCAAAAATCAATAGGTTAGTATTGACAGAATTTTTCATTTTGGCAATTTGTCTAAATGTGAATAGTATTGACAGATCAATTCTTAATTTTTCTCCTTCTGAGAAATTTTCATATTTAAATTCATCTCTATATCTGCTTTTAATAACTTCTTCAAAATTTTCATCAATATTAAAATTAACAAATAGATTCAACTGAGACAGATACGCATTTATCAATTTATTCATGATGGGAAGGTATTGTTTAATGATTCTGGTCTTAATGCCTCCATCTTTCAATAATAAAGAAACAAAATCATAATACTTTTTATTAGTAGAAAATGATTCTTTTTCTTTCTTATAAACTTCTAATTGATCCAACAAGTCATTTAATCTATCATTAGTATCTTCAAATCCATCAACACAACTTGAAATTTCAGAAATGGTAGATAATTCTTTTTGAATATATTTCTGAATAGCAATAACGGAAGCATTTAGTCTAACAATCTCAGTCTGATGATCGGTAATATGTTTAGATATTGAAGTGATTTCTGAAAGTCTATTTTGAATATTTAACAAATCAACATTCAATTTATCCAACCCAGAAATTAACTTCTCTTGTTTCAGTTTTGATTCTTCAATTTGTTTATTCTTAAATTCATTTTCTATAGATTGCTTACAAGTCGGACAATTATCATTATTTTCATAAAAAGCACAATCCTTCTTTAACTTACTAATATTAGTCTCCAACTTTGATTCAAAAGAAATCAACTTATCTTTTGACTTTTCAACTGAAGTTTTATCAATAATTTTTTCTTGTAATATAGAAATATGTTTTTCAATTAATATTATATCAGATTGAATTTTTTCAATCTGATGATTGGACTTATCAATCTCCTCTTGCTTTTTCTTTATTTGGTCTTGAGTATTCTTTTTATGCTCATTAATGTTTTGCTTTTGTAGATCAATTTTTTCATTGGTAACATCAATACCATAATCACTCTTAAAAATTTCTTCTTTTATTTTTGATAATTTATCTTTAACTAAAAGATTCATTGAAGAAAAGATTTGAATGTCTAATAACTCTTCAATGATTGATCGCCTATCAGCAGCAGACATTCCCATAAAAGGATTATATCTAGCAGAACCAAGAATAATAACATTAATAAATGATTTATAATTTACCTTTAGAATATATTTCTCAAGATGTTCTTGATAATCCTTTGTCTTCGCATCTTGATTAATTAATATGTCGTTACAATAAATTTCAAATATATTCGGTTTTAATCCCCTAACAATCTTATATTCTCGCTTACCGATTGAAAAGAATAATTCAATCAATAGATTACATTTATTAATAGAATTAATTATGTTTGGTTTATTTGTTTTGCGAAATGGTTTCCCATAAAGAGCAAAAACAATAGCATCCAATAATTGACTCTTTCCAGCACCATTAGCTCCAACAACCAATGTCTTTCTATGAGAATTTAAATTTATTTCAATTGGAGAATTACCAACAGATAGAAAATTTTTGATTTTTATGGATTTAAAGATAATCATATAGACTCAATACTCATCGCATCATTATATAATGTACTCAAAATGGATTTTATCTTATTAGAATCCAGGTCTTTAGTTTTAATACCATCAATATATTTTCCAAGAATTGTCAATGTATCTTCAGTCTCATCAACATCTTGAATTTCTTCACTTAAAACATCAGTAATATCCTCAATGATAACCAAATCAATGGGATTTATTTTATATAACGAATCAATGAATATGTCGAATAAATATGGATTTAATTTATTCTTAACAACGACTTTGATATAAGTATTTGCGAACTTCTCAAACTCCCCATCTTCAATTGCCTGTTTTATAACATCTTCTTGAAGATTATCATCATAATACAACTTATTAAACATGGCATATGGGTTTTGAATAAACTCAACTTCCCTAGTTTCTAAATCAAAAATATGAAATCCTTTTGGATCTGAATAATCATGCCATGTCAATTCGCAAGGCGTACCCACATAGTAAATATTATCTCTGTGTGAACGATGATGGTAGTGTCCCGTGAAAACAAACTCAAACTTATTAAATATCTCAGGACTCATTCCTTCTTCGCAAATGATTCCCTTATACATTGAGAAATCTCTAAGTTCCAAATGTCCCAAACAGATATCAGATTTACTTTCTTGTATAACTGACATACATTGATCATAATTATCATTACAGATCCAAGGAATAATAGTCAATGGAACATCATATAACTCAATATTTTGAGGAGAATCAATAATTCGGACATTCTTATATTCTTTTAGTAATAGTTTTTGAGAATTAACTTCAATACTATCACGATAGAAAGAATCATGATTTCCTACCAAAGTGATAAGTTCAATATCATATTCATCAAACTTATCAAAAAAATATTTCTTACATTCAGATAATCCTTGTAAATGGGCATTCTTGCGGTTATCCATTAAATCGCCCAATTGAAGAACTGTCTTAATATTATTATTGGTTAGATATGGAAAAAATACATTTGTATAAAACTTTTCAAAATAATTATTAAATGACTTTGATCCATTCCTAACCAAAAAGTGACAATCCCCAAGAATAACAACTTTCATCAGTTCTCCATAATATTTTTAATCTGAGCAAAATCAATAGTTTCATATTCCATCAATAAATCTGCCATTTTTTCAACTTTAGTCCAATTCTTCTTTAGAATTTTTTCGGCAGCAGAATAATTCTTTTTAATAATCAATTCAACTTCCTTTTGGACTACTGTTGTAATTTCTTCCATACCAGACTTTAGTTGAACAGAATTGGTAAATCCATTTTCATCAACAAATTTTATCGGAGGAACTTTTTTACTCATTCCCCATTCAGTTACCATCTTTGTTGCTATTATTGTTGCTCGTTCAATATCGTTTGAAGCGCCAGTAGTGATCCCATCAAAACCAGCATATAATTCTTCAGCAATCCTACCACCATATAGGGAAGCAATTTGACTTTCTAATTTTGTCCTACTAACAGAAACAAAATCTCTTTCTGGCAAAAACATAGTAATACCTAATGCCATTCCTCTTGGGATAATTGAAACTTTATAAATTGGATCGTGGTCTTTTGAATAGTATCCAACAACTGCGTGCCCAGCTTCATGTACAGCGGTCATTTTCTTTTCATCATCAGACATAGTGAATGTTTTCCTCTCAACACCCATTAGAATTTTATCTTTTGCCTTCTCAAAATGATTCATTTCAACAGATTCAGAATCTTCTCTAGAAGCAAAAATAGTTGCTTCATTAACAAGATTTGCCAATTCTGCCCCAGAGAATCCAGAAGTTCCTCTAGCAATACGTTCTAAATCAACATCTAAATCTAATGGAATATTTTTGATATGAACTTCTAATATTTGTCGTCTACCATTTAAATCCGGTAGTCCAACAGAAACTTGACGATCAAATCTTCCTGGACGAAGAAGTGCTTTATCTAGAACATCTGGTCTATTTGTTGCACCAATAACAATGATTCTAGAATTTGTTCCAAACCCATCCATTTCAACCAACAGAGCATTTAGAGTTTGATCTCGCTCATCATTTGAAACCATTCCAGAACTTCTAGACTTACCAATAGCATCAATCTCATCAATGAATAATATTGCCGATTCATTTTTCTTCAGTTCAACAAACATATCACGAACTCTAGACGATCCAACTCCAACAAACATTTCAACAAAATCAGATCCAGAACAGTAGTAAAACGGAACACCAGCTTCATGGGCAACTGCTTTAGATAGTAAAGTCTTGCCAGTCCCCGGCTCTCCTGTCAATAAAACTCCTTTTGGAACTCTACCACCCAATCTACTATATTTTTCCGGAAAAGTTAGAAAATCAATAATTTCTTCCATCTCTTCCTTTGCTTCGTCACATCCAGCAACATCAGCAAAAGACACTTCATTATGTTCATCTTTTTCAAGGAGTTTTGCTTTAGAGTTTCCGATTGAACCCAATCTACCCCCACCACCTTGTTTTCTCATAAAATAAATCCAAACCCCAATGAAAAGAAGAATAGGAATTGAATTGATAAAAATTTCAAAAAAAACATTTCTTTTTGGAGAATCCAAAACTAAAACATCTACATTATGGTGTAGAAGGTCATTAATCATATTTGGATCGTGGTCTGGAGCAGTAACTATAAATTCTTCTCCAGTTTTTGCGATAACGTTAACAACGTTACCTTGAATTCTTACTTTAAAGACTCCATCATTATTAACCATCTTAATAAATCTTGTATAAGATGGTAAGAATTCATCCATATTCTGCTTTGGTTGGGTAAAATAATTAAATGCGGTTACTCCAACAAATACCAAAGTAAATATAACCAATACCCTAACTAATAGTTGTTTATTCATATTATTATTCCTCTAGGAAATTCTCAATTCCTTTTTTTCGTTTTAGATTTTCTTTCTTTTCTTTAACACTATTCTCATATTGAGCAATAAACTCATATAGATTTTCATAAATTTGGATTTGTTGAACCGAACCATCCCCCAATTCTCGCATCTCTTCTTCATCAAGAGTTCCAAATTGTTCTGTTGCTTTATATTTGACATATTGTTGTTTCTTTTCTTTGGCAATGCGACGAATAAAGGCATACCAACAAATTTGAGTAAAATATGCGAATGGATTCGAGGATTTTTGTGGGTCAAAGTTTTCAAAATACATTAGACAATTTTCTATCGCATCGGATATCATTTCGTCTTTGTAAGTATATTGACAGAAATTAGGTCGTTTTGCCAAATTATTGGCAATCTTCATAAAACATAGACCAATGTAGTCTGGAATCTTTGGTTTTTTTGAATCTTCTTCTTTTGCCAAATCAACATCACTCTTATATTTAATAAGAGCGTTTAAGAAATCTTCATTATTAATGTATTGTTGTTTCTTTCTATTATCAACTGGATTTTGTTGGTTATCCATAACTGTAGTCTCTCAATATTACAAAAATATATTATACTTTACAATACCACAAAAGTCAAATCACTAAAAGGCTTGACTTTTATTTTTTTTAATGTGATAATAACTATGTTCTGGGGTGATGTTACATATATTAAATATATCTAGTGTATTTGTTTCAGTACTTTAGCATCTAAACTTTCAAGCATTGCTTTAATCTTCTCGTTTTCTTTCTTATTTGATTTAGTTTCAATGTTGTAAGTATTGAGGAAATTCAAATAATATTCTTTAAATTCTTGTCTTGGTTCAAGAATTAACATTATTTCTGATCTTGGAATTTCTGCTGAGTTTGTTTTTAGAAGATTAACTGGCAACCAAAAACTCAAAACCAATTCTTGTTCTTCTGTTTTTGTGTTGAAATTTATGTAGATACTTAAAGGATGAACCAATTTGATTGTATCTTCTTTCTCTTCCATAAAACAGATGACATCTTCTCCCGTTTTAAATCTTATAACATTAATATATCCAGACATAATTTTCACTCTAAATGAAAATATTTATCTCCATATTATTGAGAGAAATCTATCTTCTTTAATTTATAATCAAATTGTTCTTGGTTATACATTTTTACTCTTTCAAGAAAGTGTTTTAAAGAGAAATTTTGATGTTTTCCAACTGAAAGATCATCCACTATATCATATAGTGTAGCAATCTCTTTATTTTCATGTAATCTCAAGACTCTTCCAATAGATTGTAATGTTCTTATTCTCGATTTTCCAGAAATAGCAAATATAATATTATGTAAATTCTTAATGGATACTCCAGTACTCATTGTTCCGCTTGATGCGACAACAATAGCATTTTTTTCAGTTTCCATAATTTGACGAATTCTTTCTCGTTCTTCTCCCTCGACTCCCCCATGAATAAAATATACATTTCTGTTCCCCAAATGTTTTGAATTTTTAATCAATTCAAAAATAACTTTTCCATGAGTCTCTACAAAATTACAAAGAACGATGCTATTTTTATCTAAAGATAATGCTAAATTTTTTATGAAAGAATTTCTTTTTTTGTTGGCAACCAAATATTTTATTTCATCTTGATATTTTGCCTTCTTTACAAGTTTACAAATTTCATCATCATATTTTAGTATTAAACATTTGATATTAAAATTCGCAACTTGTCCCCGTTCAATCAATTGTTTTGTCGTATTCAATCTATTAATTGGTCCAAACAATCCAATTAGTGTGTTGATATTAGATTTGACATTATCGACAGTTCCGGTAAATCCCAATCTATATGAAGCATTAATACACTTTTCAAGAATTGATGTCAATTGTGTTGCTTTTGCTCCATGCGCCTCATCAACAATAACATAATCAAAATGTTCAAACCAAGATTTATCTTTTATATTCTGTAAAGATTGCCAAGTTGATTTACAAATACTTTTTTTTGTATTTTTATCTTGTCCAGAATAAATTTTATGAATATGATCATCAACATTCCAATTATTTAATTGAGAATAATCTCTAAAATCAGAATATAGTTGGTGAATTAGAGAAACATTTGGCGTGATGATTAATCCCGTAAGTCCTTGATCTTGAAGGTATCGAGCAATCATATAGATAATAAAAGATTTTCCAGATGATGTGACTGATAAACAAATGTTTCTTTTATTGTTTATAGAATCAATAAAACCTTTTATTTGATAATCTCTAGGTTCTATTGGACTTCCTTTATTGCTTGGATTTAAATTTTTAACATATTGAACTAGTTCTTCATTTGATATTAAATTATTATCAATAACATCTTTTAGTTGGTATGTATATTCTCTTGACTTACAAAAATCAATAATTTGTTGGAGTAGTCCATAATATATAATACCTTTGTTGCGAGAAACTATCTTTAAGATGCGAATTTTTCCATCCCACATCTTTGCTTTATATCTTGGGTGAAACTTATACCCCTCAGCAAAGAATGTAAAAACATCTTGTAATTCTTGGAGAGTTGATTGTTCTGCTAGAATATTGAGATATGCTTCATTACATTTTTCAATTACAACATCAACCATTATGCCCCACTCAAGAATTTTTGATATTCGACGTATGATTTCATTTGAAAACTTCTACTTCGTATCTCTGCCATAATATGCTCACAACTACTCACCGCAATATCATGAAATGTTTTTGTTTGTAATAATTTTGTTAAGAGTTTATCTGAATTTAAATATCCTTCTAATGATGATTTTGAAATGCGAAGATCAAATTGTTCCCATCCATATGTTTCTAGAGATTCTTGATCCAAATGTCCAAGATAATATGATGTTCTAATTTCTTTCATTTTATCATATCTTAGTTTTGCCTTAAATGATTCTTTTTTATGATCATTTAAAAATCTAAGGTATTTTGCGTGAATTTGGGGGATTCTTGCGATTTCCCCCAGAATATTCGTTTCATCAAAACCACAGTCTTTTGTCCAATGATCTAGGACATCTTCGACATTATCCATTATATAAAAACCTCAAAAATTATCTATCAATATTAAACAAATGAAACCTAAATGATGCTGACGCTGTAATTATAGTATCCGCACTTGATGTTGTGCTGAATTTTATTGGAGATAATTCAACTGGAAACGCATTAAAAAATTTAACTTTCAACTTAGGATTATTTAGCGCATTTAGAATGGTTAACTGTCCATCACAGTATTGTGGTTGTTGAGCATGTAATGACATAAGAGATGTTCTATCTAAGTTTTTATATTCATCAAAAGAACATGGAAAGGTATATCCTCTCAACCAATCGTGTATAACTTGCCAAGACCATAAATCTTCATCAACAATGAATTCAATATCAAACGCCCCATAAACCATTTTATCTCCAGGTCTTGGTAGATCAATAAATGGATTTGTTTGGAGCACTACATTAGAACTCAATCCAGGAATATTAATTTCTTGACAAAAATATGTTAGGGTAGAAATTCTTGAAAAGTTTACTTGAAACTTGGTGGGTTGTAGATAATTTGAACTTTGTGGGTTGCGATTTATTGCTGACATAATATGTTTACCATTATTTTATTTAGTATTTATAATTGACAGAAATTTGAATATATGGTATACTTAACAGTCAAAAATAGTATTATTATAAATATATTTATTTAAATAAAATGTATTCAAAAGAACTTGTAGAGTTTTGTACTTTAATAAAACCAATAAAATTGTCCGTATCAAAAAATTCTAATGAATTGAAGTTTAAATCAATTTTAATGGAAGAAACTTCCTTTCTTAATGTTTATACCATAGTTCCTCTATCTTTAAGATATTATTGTATTTTCAATGAAGTACATACAATCCCCAAATGTAAATGTTGTGATAATCTTGTAAAATATAAAGCAGATTATCCAGCAAAAGGATTCTCAGATTATTGTGGGTCAGAGTGTTCTCGTGCAAATAAAGATTCAGATAAACCATATCAAAAATTTATCAGCGACAAAGAATGGTTATATGAGCAACGAATTACCTTAAAAAAATCAAAAGAATTGATTGCTGAAGAACTGGGATGTTCAATAACCCCAATTAATAAGTGGTTAAAATATTATAATATTCCTGAAATACGATATAATGAATCAAATTCAAATTCGTTATCATATTTAAGAGATTACTCATGGATGTATAATGAGCATGTAACAAAACATAGAAGTTGTGAAGATATTGGAGACGAATTATCTGTTTCAAAATCGACAGTATCTATATATTTGGCAAAACATAAAATCGAAACAAATTCATGTAATAGTTATGATAGAAAAATAGTTAAAGTAACAAAACCAACACTTGAAATTAAAGAATTTATAAGAACTTTCTATGATGGAGAAATTAAATTAAATATCAGAAATGTTATAGGGTCGTTGGAATTAGATATCTATATTCCAGAATATAATCTCGCAATAGAATATAATGGAGTTTATAGTCATTTATATAGACCGAAAGAATTTGGGTTTTCTAAACGAAAAGATGCCAATTATCATGTTACAAAAACAAATTTATGCGAAAAACTTAATATTCAATTATATCATATTTTTAGTTCTTCGTGGGAATCGAAGAAAGATATATGGAAATCTATTATCAAAAATAAATTTAAAAAGACAGAAAATAGGATTTATGCCAGAAATTGTCAGATAAACGTTGTTTCTGTGTACGAAAAAAACATTTTTTTGGAGCAAAACCATCTACAAGGAAAAGATAAGAGCACTTTTAAATTTGGTCTTTACTTTAAGGATGAATTAGTATCTTTAATTACTTTTGGAAAATCTAGATATAATAAACGATATGATTGGGAACTTATTAGATTTTGTAATAAATTAGATACTAATGTTGTTGGTGGATTTTCTAGATTATTAAATCATTTTAAAAAATATAATCAAGGAAGTATAATTTCATATGCAGATAGAACATATTCTGTCGGAACTTTATATGAAAAAAATGGATTTACTTTGATCCATACAAATCCTCCAAATTATTATTATGTAAAAAAGAATACTGAGACTTTTATTCATAGATCAAATTTTACAAAATCAAAAATTCTAACTCTTTTGGATAGACCAGAATGGACTGAAGAACAGATAATGTTTGAATTGGAGTATAGTAAAATTTTTGATTGTGGAACAAAAGCTTATGTGTTAGAATAAAAAAAGGGGTCCGAAGACCCCTTTATAATAACTTTCGTTATTTTAAGATTACATGATGTTCTTAACAGTAAAGATTCTGTAGTAAACGTTCTTACGAGCGTTTAGAACACCTGCTCCTTGTGTAGTACCTTCCGCAAATGGGTTTGCTACCATACCATAACGAGTCTTAAACCCGATCTTAGGTTGGAAAGTGCCTGGATCAACCGCACGAACCATTTGGAGAGGAACGTATGGGCAGTAGAATAGTCCTGCGTCATAAGGAGAAGTTCCCTTATAACCAACAGTAACTAGTTCGGTACCTGCGCTCATTCCACCGAAGTATGGGTCAATATAGACCTTAATACGACCATGTAGTAGACCAGCGAAAGTATTACCAGTATCGTCAACTTGTAGATCAGCAGATAGTGCTGGAGTGTACTGTAGTACACCTGCCATTGCTAGTGCAGATGCTACGTCAGAAGAAACGATAAGGATATTACCCTTCCCTCTACGAGTTTCTTTCGCAATTGCGTTCGCTTCACGTTCAATGTGGTAGATTAGACCCTTGAAACGTTCAACCGACCAACGACCATTAGAATCAGTATCTAGGTCAAATACGCCTGGAGTAACAGTACCCCATTGTGCACCTGGCTTCGCAACAGTGTAGATTGTACGGATAACTTCGCGGTTAATTTCCGCTAGGATTTCAGTAGAAAGAATGTTGCTTAGTTCGGTTTCAGCGTCTAGACCATGAATTGCCTTCAAGTCTTGTGCTAGTTCTAGTGAGTACTCTGCCTTCAATGCGCGGGTGTTGGCAGTAACAGTTACTTTGTCGATAGTGATTGCCATTTGTGGGAAAGTGGCAGTATCTAACTGTTCTGCGTCAGAGGTCTTGTATCCCTTACCAGTAGTGAAAGCAGCAGAGTTAGCAACGTTAGCAGCTGGGTTAGTAGAAGTATCAGAGTTGATAGAAGTTCCGACAATACCAGAGAAAATGGTATTTGCTTCGTCATAGAATGCTTCTCCACTTGATTGTGATGCGTAACGTGAACGTAGAGCAAAGATTAGTCCAGTAGGACCAGTCATTGGTTGAACGCCAGCAACGTCATATGCAATTAAGTTTGGAAGTGAACGACGAACTAGACTGATTAGAATTGGATCAAAGTTTTGCGAACCACCAGAAACGTTGGTTGGTGCGGTTTCGTTGATCGCTCCTCTTTCAGAATCCATCGCATTCTGCTGATTCTCTAGAATCATAGCAGTAACTGCTTTCTTGTATGGGTCTGTGATTGGAGCTAGTTCTGGGTGATCCAGAATTGGACTCCATTTTTCTACGATTTGGTCTTCGTTTAAGTACATTGTTGGTATCTCCTTAATGGTTATTACTTATTTATAAAAAATTAAAATTTAGTTAGTTTTGAGATTTTATTAACATATTGTTCGATTAAGGGATCGACAACTTTTGTCGTATTATCTTCATCGAGTTCAATTGTGTCATTTAATGACTCAGCAGTTGCTTGTTTTACACCAGATGGAAAATAACTTTCTCTGATAGAGACTAGTTTTTCCGCAAAATCTTCTTCAGAAACGAACTCAACATTCTTTGCTAGTGACTTGATTTTCTCAACTTGAGAAAGTGATAGTCCTTCACAAACAGAATGAATAACTTCTATTTTTTGTTGTTCTGCTAAAGATTTCTTTAGATCAATATTCTTTAGAATTTGTTCGTTGACTTGATCTTCTAGTTCATCAACTTTTTCAACTAGTTGTTCAACGATGTCAACCTTGTCTTCTGGAATATCAATATAATGTTCAACAAACACATTCTTTAATGCTCCGATGAAATCTTCTACGATTTCCGAACGAAGTCCTTTTTCGATGGCAAGTTTATTTTCTTCCATCCAATTTTCTACAACATAATCTAGATATGAATCTAGTTTAGAAGCAAAGTCTTCCTTAACTACTTCTAGAGTTTCTTCAAATTCTTGAGTATACTTTTCTTCAAGTTCACCAGCAATTTCTTCTACTCTTGCTTCAACAGCAGCTTCAAAGATCATCGCAGCTTTTTGCTTGAATTCTTCTGAAAGATTTTCGCCAGAAAGCATAGCATCAACATCTTCCTTCATCTTTTCTTTCATCTTGTCAGAAACTTTACAACCTTCTTCGTCTTCATCTTCTTCTTCATCATGATCTTCATCAGAAAGGTGTGCTTTAGCATCTTTCTTAGACATGTTGTATTTTGACATGAATTCTTTGTCAGAAAGAGACTTTAGATCTGCTTCAACTTCTTCATGAGAAGCTTCTTCTAATTCTTCTTCGCCCTCTTCGTCTTCATCTTCCCATTCATCATCTCCTTCCGAAGATTCTGGAACGATTGCGCCCTTATTAGCAGAAAAAGTTTGCTTAACCTTTGGTCCCTTCTTACGATCAGCGATATCTTTTGCAGACATTTCGCCATCTTCTGGTTGGACTAAAGCGCCCTTTTCGGCAGGTTGTGCTTTATATGCGGAAGCATCCGATCCCTTTGATGGACTGTCGCCCCACTTTTCAGAACCAACTGGAGGAGTTGCTCCAGGAGGAGTTGCGGTTGGAACGCCCTTAGTAGCATCATAATTATTATTAGTTGTCTTATGACCAGCGGTTCCAGCATCAACAACTTGTTGTTGTGGTGTAGAAACTTTTGGTTGATACCCAACTCCAAATTTTTCTTCTTTCGCTTTAGCGTCCGAGAAACTCTTGTTGAGAATATCCGCAGCAGCCTCAGATAAGTTTAATTTTGACATTTATAATCTCCTTAGATTTACTTAATATAATACTATATAATGTTATTTATAAAAATATTAATTTTAACAATTAATTATAGTTTGTTGATATAATTTTCCCATATTCTTAAAGCGACTGCTTCAATATCTTTTGATTTGGTCTTTTGTAGAGTTTTTTTTGTTTCTTCTCTATATTGTTGGACCCAACCTTGTCCATTTACAAATACCCAATCCACATCTTCCATGATACCATCAACCCAACAAGAAATTCCAGAAGGTTGTAGAACAGCATCAATACAAGAGATTGTAAAATCGTTTTGTACTACTTTGATACCATTTTCTTCCTTCAAAGAACCTAATGCTCTTGAAGAACAACCAAAAGAAACGCCTCCATCAATTAAAGCTTTAAGTTCTTTACCAGATGATGTTTCAAGAACTTTTGCCTTTCCCCAAATATTTCCAATTCCATTTCCATCATTAATAATTTTCAATTCAGTAATAATATGAGAAATCTTATTTTCCGAAATCTTTGGTGAATCCTCGTGTCCTAATGTACCGACCGCTCTATTCTTACTGACTAATTCGTCAATATATTTTTGAACTGCTGGGACCATAACATTTTCATTATACAATCTGCCGTTTCTATTTTGAATGCCAAACTGCATGAACGGACCTTGGATAAAATAATTTTTGTTACCTGAAGATGTTGATTCTGTAATGACTTCAAAATCTTCAATATCTTCTTTTAAAAGTTTCATTTTTTTGTTTCCTTTTTAAATTAAAGTTTTTTGAATCTCTTTTTCGCCATAGAATCCAACTTTACTTCTAATTTTTCTCTATGAGCATTATTTTTTTCTCTAGAAATTTCTGGATGTGTCCACTTAATATGTCTTCTTAATTTTAAAATAAAATTTGGTGCTAGTCCTAATCCATTTCCTTCATTGACTCCAGAATCCGAAGATCCTACAGAATCCGAAGATCCTACAGAATCCGAAGATCCTCCAGAATCTGAAGATCCCAATCCATCGGGATTTCCAAGTCCAGGAGAGTCTGTGGCATGTGTGGAAATATCAATTTCTTTTTTCTTCTTCTTCATTTTGGAATCGCATTTTTCATATAATAAAGATTCAACCAATTCTTTAGAATCAATTAAATTTCCAGATATTATATTATCTACCAATTTATCTAACTTGTTCATGTTTTTCCTTAAATTTTTGCTAATTGGAAGTGCATTCCGTCCGGTTTACTCCAAACTCCACCCCAATCAAATCCAGCATCTGAAAAACATTTAACAAGTTCTGATGACATTGTTGGTTTTTTGCCAAACCTATTCCATGCGGCATTTATATCAATGGCAACTCCCCAAGAATGTAATGACATGGATTTTGCTCCTCTTTTTGATCTAATATTGAAGCAACCATCCCATGTCTTTAATTGGTCTGTTATTCCCGCTTTAATAATATTTTCAAATGCGCCTGTTAGCGGAACAGTTAAATCTTTATTACAATAAATTTTCTTTGGAATTGGTCCAATATGTAAATAATTTGGGACAACCCAAACTCCCATCCAAGTTTCTTTGAATGGATTCCCATACTTTGAATAACATTCCGCAGAAGTTATCATATTTTATTCTCCAGTCATAATTACTAGATTGGTATTTGTACCAATAGAAGTAACATTTGCTCTCATATATGCCCAACCTGGGGATATAGTAGAGTACATTGTGTTGCCTGATGTTGCTCCATGAGTAACTGTATTCACAGCAATCCAATGTGACGTATCTAAAGAAACTTCAATACCATATGCTGCGCCACCCGCTCCATTTACATACGATTGAACAACAGATTGTGTTCCGGTTCCTCTTGGTAAAGTTTGTGCTTCTTGTGTGCCAATTTGTGTTGGTAGATATCCAAATAAACCAACATGGGTTAATCCTTGAATATAATTTACTGCTGTAACTGGAGCAGTTATTGTATTTGAAGAAATAACCGTGGCAACGGTATTATATGCCGAATATTGTTTATCTGAAGTTAAAAAAATTGGAACTCCAGTAAACAAGAGATGGTTTGATGCTGTTGTAATTGATACAACACTATTTCCGGAGTCATATGTATATGAACTAACCGGAACATATTGTTTAATATATTTTACTCTTGAAACGCTCATTTTGTTTCCTGTTTAAATTTGTTTACTGAATATTCTAAAATGTCCAAGAAATTTTTATCCGACTCCAAAATAAATTCCTCAAAATCACACTTTCCTTCTGATAATTCGGAATAGAGTTCTAAAATATGGTTTGAACATTCTTTATCTATATTTATAGAAGTTCCATTATTGAAATATAATGTTTCAACATTATTGATGTTTTTTAGTTTTTCAATTATTGAGAAATCAGATTCCATAAGTTCTATACCATCTTTGCCATATGTAAAAGAAAAATATCTTTTTAGTGTTGGGCAGTAATATAAAACAACCTTTTGACTACCCAAAAAGGTTTGTATTGCCTTTTTTTGGAGAATTAGGGTTTGGGGAGGATCTTTTAAGATCTCTCCCCTTTTCTCTTGAAGATTAATCATTTTCAACTTCTTTTGGTTCTTTATTCGCAAGTTTGGAGATGTCTTTATCTGGATCAACACCTTTTGCTGCCTTAATTGGTTTTGCCTTCATTCTTTTTAATTCGGCATCTGCCTTACGAACATCGGCATCATCATCTTCATCGTCCCAAGATTCATTGGTTTCTTTCTTGGCAGCATAAAATGCTCCTAGTGCCATTTGAATTCTTTCTTTCTTTGACTTTCCTTCAAACTTTGGATTTTCAGAATGAACGAAATCATGAATCCAAGTATTAACTCCATCAGAAACTTTTAGAACTTCTTCAATGTATGCTTCTTTTTGAACTTTCTTTTTTTTTAAAATTTTAAAATCATGAGAAGAAATTTTACCATCTTTATTAGCATCAATCTTATGTTGATCTCCACATAATTCTTCATTTAGGTCATGTCTGTGCATATCTTCCCAATGGGCAGCAGCCTGCTTTCTATCTTTAGGAGAAAACATTTTGTGCCAAGGAGTTCCATCACCATGACTTTTCGCATAAGATTGTGCAGCACGATCTGAGTGGTATGCCCAAAGTTTGGTTGCCTTTTCTGGTTCATATTTCCCACTTTTCATCTTCTTTGAAAGATTATTCATAATTGGAACATGACTTGAATGATATAGATGTTGGTCATTATCAGCATGAAGAACTAGTTCTTTTGCTGCATGAGACATATCGCCATATTCTTCTTCTAATTCTTCTTCATAGGATTCATTAGTATTCATTAAAGATTGAGCAATTGCGATTTTTTGTTGCTCCAAAGCATTAATGATCTTATACTGAAGCGCATTTTCAAGTTCCTTGGTCATATCGGCAACATTATCAGAAAATGCGTAGTCGGTTGCGTTTTTAATATGTTCGTTCATTAGAAGTTTCCTCTAAGATTTTTTAAGTATTGAGTATTTATTAAATGTTATATGGGTTTGTATTTCTTTTAACAGGTTGCTGTGCGGTTTCTTCTTGTTCTTCTGGTTGCTCTACTTCCTGCTCTTGTCCTTGTTCTTGTCCACCAACTTGTTGATTTTGTTGAGGATTTACCTTTTCTTGGAAATCGCTTGCTTGTTTCTGAAGAAGAATTTGTCTTTCTTGATCTTCCGTTTGCTGATGGAAATCCACTTGCGTTTCTTCTTGAATTTCATCTTCCATTTCTTCAATTTCTTGATCATTAAAACGAAGAATATGTTGTTGAATCCAACGCTTTGAATAATACTTGCCAGCATATTGATCAACAATAGCAAGAACACCCAAACGTTCCTGCATCATTTCTGCTTCTTTTAGTTCCGCAAAATTATTATCCTTGATAAAATCATAGGATATTTTTTCGTTAAATTCTTTCCATTCTTCTTCTGTACAAATTCCCTTCAGAACTAATTGAATTCTTAATGCTTGGTCAAATAGTTCCGCAAATTTATATCTCAATTTCTCAACAAATTTAGAGAATTTTAATTCATCTCTAGTAATTTCATTAGATCTCCCAATAGAAACTGGAAGTTGTGATGGATCTAATCTGGAGACTGGAACATTTAGAGACTTATATAACTTTCTTTCAAAGTAATTAACATCATCCAGTTGCCCAAGATTAGAATTGAAAGTAAAAACTCCACAACTTAGAGCAAATGTGTGATAATTATGATAGTGTTCATTAAAATCAATTGTTAATGTTCCAACCTCAATTGGATCTTCCAAATATCTGATTTTTACAATTCTGTGATTGTGTAAACTCTCTTTAATTCTAAAATCCTTCCACGACTCATATCCAAATTGTTTAACCATTTTTGGTATTAATGTCGCAGTAAACCCATCATTAATACACCAATTAGGAACAGATTTATCGGAATTAAGATTTTTTAACTGATCCAGTAACTCCGAATTATTATTTAATTCATTTAACACATTACATAATGTAACTTGATGTGTGGTTTTTCCTTTTACTAAATCAATAGTAAAAAGAAGCATATCATGAGAAAAAATTACCTTTTGCTGTTCTCTATGAGTTATTCTTGTAGTCTCATCTTCCCATCTCTTTTTATTAAATTCAGAAAAAGTTTTTGCTGTTTCTAGTTTTCTTTGATCAGTCCATACACTTTTTCTTATATCACAAATATAATTCCTAAAATCTTCATCATTTTTTAATTTTTCGGAATCAGAAAAATCTTCATTATATGTGTTATAATTGACTCCAACGTCTTTCAAATAATCAGAAACTGTTCTATGAGTAAATTTCCAAACTTTTTCTTCATTATCAAAATATTCTTCATACTCAAGGGTTGAATTTTTTGAAAGTGGAGTTTTTCTTTTATATAAAGGAATTAAAGATTCCCCAACAACAAAATCTTTTGCTTCTTTATATTGTTGGTCATATATTGGAAATTTGTGTTCTGGTGTACATGTTATAATTTCACCATTATCTAAAGTAAGTTCCATGACCTTTGCAGATTTTTGAGTAACGCCTGCCCAAGAAATTAACCCAGGAACAATTTTTCCGTTTTTTGGTTCGCAAGAATATGTCCAAAGCTCTTTTCCAATATTCAACTCGCTTTCAATTTCTCGTATTGAACATTCTCTTCCATCCAAAAGAGAAACTTTTGTATCCATTGAAAAGCACCCGCCCGGAAGCGTTGTAATCTCTGTAGATTTGTTATCTGAATTCTTTACAAAAATTCCGCAACTTAATCCAAAATTGTGGTATCCATGAATTTCATGATTTTCATCAATTGTTAAAGTTCCTGTATCCTGTTTTTTTTCTAAGAATGTTACTGAAATAACTTTGTGGTTATAATTACATCCCCTTTTATATTCATCTGCATTGGTATATAATGGCATCAACGATTGGTTTTCATTAAGATTTTGTGCTTCACATAAAGATCCGTCTCTTAAAATAAACTTATGATCTGGAGTACATTCGATAAATTCACCATTATCAAGTTCAACTCTAACAATTTTAGCATCTTTTCTAGTAATTCCTGCCCAAGAAATTTTTCCAGGAACAATAGATCCATCTGGAGCAACTGAATAAGTCCAATTTTGTTTTCCTCCTTCATATTCTTTTATTAGATTTTCTAGAGTTTCATCTCTTCCATCTAATAATTTAATTTTTGTATTCAGAGAAAGACACCTTCTTGGCATCCAGAAATCTTCTGTCATTGCCAAATGTCGTCTATCATCTCTAATTTCACCAGTTTGTCCATCATACACAAGTTTATTCTTATACTTTGTCATGATGTCACGAACATATTGTTCTGCTTTAATTCTTGGTAGATTTCCAACATCAATATAGAATACTCTTCTTTCTGGAGCTCTACTCAATCTATAAATGACAACCGCATCTTCGATCATTCTTAATTGATTTAAAGGTTTGATTGCTTTGTGGAGATATGATAATGACATACCTCTCCTTGAATCCATCAATCCGGAATTGACATTGATGATTGAATCTGGGGCAATTTTTATTCCCCCGACAGTAGAACTCATTGGACTTGATGCCCCAGTAGTCATCTTATCGGAAAAAACATAATATTCGGTTGTCTGAGTAATTACCTCAATACCTGTTACAGTATCTTTTTGTTTTTTTACTTCCCTAATTTTTTTGATCTTTCTTGGATCAATATATCTTAATTCTTGAATACCCCGTTGTGGGTTTTGTAAATCAATTACAATATGGTAAAATAGTCTTCCATCAATATAATATCGACGGAAGATATCTGAACCCATATTATAATAATTTAGAAGTTTGATAATAGTTTCAAACTCTTCGGAGATTGCTTTTTTGATCTTGTCTGGTTGTTTTAAGTCATCTAATACAATCTCGATGCTTTTTCCATCATCATCGCGGACAATTGCTTCATTTACGATATCTTCAATGGCAGATTCAACTTCCGGTTGCATTGCCATTTCTCTATATCTTGTAATTAATTCAATTTCATTTTTTGCAGAACCATCCATATCAATTGCGGCAGTGCCGAATTGTGCTGCTGATGTGACAGTATATGCCCCATCTTCATTTGATGGTGGTACGAATGATGGTTGAACTGCTTGATCATTTCCATCTTCATCTTTTTTTCCAATACGGAAACCAAAGATACTAAATCTACTCTTTTCTGCCATAATTTTAGTTTTCCTTTTTCAAAATGTATACATTATATATTAATACGTTGCGGAAGCGCTTCTCCACCATTGATAGGCAAATGTAACGGTAAATTCTGCGACCCTATCATTATCTGCCCAATCTAAATTGACAGCACCGACATCAATTGGAAAGCAAAAATCCATAAAATAACTTGGTAGTGGAAATCCACCTTTACCATAAGGAACTATTTCCGCATTGCCCATGTAAGATAATGGAGTAACTGCCAATCTTGTATTGGTTACTTGAGTGTTGAGGAAAGATGACCATCTCTCAAACATTCCTCTGGTTCCTACTGGACCCAAATCTTGTTCATCTAGAATTACTGTGACTGCCCAATTATCAAATTGTCTATTGCCAGCTAGTTTTATGGCTCTTCCATAGTGATAAACTGTTGCCACTCCAACAGATGATGATGGAATTGAAGTTGCTCTTGCTTTAAATGTAAAATCTTGGAGATTTCCACCAGTAGGAACTATCATTCTAACATCAAATAGGTTTGGGCGAAGTCCATCGCCTATCATATTTCCTAAAAATGAATTAATATTAAATGCCATATTTATTTCCTTTAAATAAAGTGGTTGGAGAAAATATCTCCAACCACTTATTATATATTATGCTACGCTTGCTGAACTGGTCCACCATTGCATCGCAAAGGTAACTGGGAATTCAGCAATAGAATCGTTATTACCCCAATCTAAAGGCATTGCACCAATATCAATTGGATAACATCCTGACATTGTATATACGGTATTTAACTGTCTTCCATCTTTACCATAAGGAACAATCCTTCCTTCCCCATGATATCCATTTGGTTGTATAAAGTTTGTGTCTCTTACATTATTAACATGACTGTTAATTAAAGAAGACCATCGCTCAAACATACCTCTTGTTCCGGAAGAAGCAAAATCATCTTCATCCATGATTACATTAACTTGCCAGTTATCAAATTGTCTATTACCTGCAAATTTTGCTTGGCGACCAAAATAGAAAAGTGGCGCAGTTCCTACAGATGATCCAGGAATTGTGGTTGCTTTTGCTTTGAATGTGAATTGATTTGATGGGACTCCTGTTGGTAAAGTTAAAGTAACTTCAAACAAATTAGGACGAAACCCATCATTTTTCATGTTTGAAATGAAAGTATTGATGTTAAAAGCCATTTTATTCTCCTTATGATAATAAATATTTTTTTAATAATAGTATTTATAACAAATTAATTTTTGATAAAAAAATAGGTCAAGGTATATTCCAACCTTGACCTACCTAATTTCAAATTATTCTAATATTAGAATTGTCCAACTACTGTTGAGAATTCAACTCCGGTTCTAACTGCGACAAAGTTTAACTGAATAAAGTTGATTGAACGTGATGGTTTGATATAGATATCACCAACAAATGCGTTACGATCAATAATATCTCCAGTATTGTTAGTTTCGTCACAAACAACCTTAAAGTCGTAGATTCCTCTTCTACCTTGAACAGTTCTTAGATAAGGTTCAATCGTAGCAACAAATTGTGCTCTGGTAAATGAATCATTAAATTCAAATAGAGAGTATTGTGATGCTTTAGAAATTGCTTTTTCTAGAGTGATGAACAATCTACGAACATTGATTCTGTCGAATGCAGATGGTTTTGCTTGTAGAGTCTTATCGCCAAATAGAACTGGACCTTCGCCAACGAAAGAAACAACAGGATTTACACCACGTGGGTAAATGAAATCTCTTTCAGATTGGTTTGGATTCCATGCTAACTTGGTTACGTTCTTAATTCTTCCTCTAGTGAAACCTGCTGGTGACCACCAAGGATCTCTTAGAACGTCAGTAATAGCACATAGTCCAGCAATATCGGCATTTAATGGAACCCAACGATAAATGTTGTTGTACTTATCATATTGATATTTCCAACCAGAATCCATAACCGCATAAGAAGAACTTTTATCTAGTGAAAGTAAGAAGTTATTAACGATGTTTGTTGCTTCTTGACCAGGTTGATTGACAACATCAGAATATCTTGGAGATAGGAATATTAAAGAATCCCTTCTTCCTTGAATTGGTGAAGATGCTGAAGATCCATCAACAATATTATCAATAACATATTTTGGAATTGCTACTGAAATGTCTGTTGCTGCACCCATAACCATAAAAGAAACATCATAAGTATCTCTATTCTTAAATAGGTCCCAACCAGATTCAATATTTCCAGCCGTTAGTGTAGATCCATCAGATCCACCGCCTAGTGAGATGGTTTGGTTTGTTGTTGTGGCATAAGCAGGTGTGGAATATGTTGCTGTTCCCCAAGTTGCCTTTGTATTTGCGAAATCAACAGGATCAATTGCGTATACATATTGTGAATTGTGTGCCAATACGTTTTTATAGTATGAACTTTGTCCATCAACCCCGACAGCATCAAGTGCCTTGGAAACAAATGAAAACTTTTCAACAACTGTATTTGCTACTCCAGTAAAACGTCCTAGAGTATCAACAACGACAATGTGCATTTCATCGTTAGCAGATCCAAGAGATTTGGCATAATCCGAAGTTCCTGGGGCATTATCAAAATATCCAGCATAGCTCCAGATTCCAACGCCATTCGCATCAGCAAATTGATTTTTATCGGAACATACAGAAATCTTTAGACTGTTTCCAAGTTGTCCTGGATATTTCGCAACAAATGATCCAAAAGAATTATTGTTGTTAGCATATAGATATGTAGTTTCAAATGCGGTTTCGTTATTGATTGCGATAGTATTGTTGGAATTTGCTCCAGCATTCTTTGCTCCAGTACCAACAACGCGAACAATAAACATTGTTGATGAATATGATAAGAAGTTAGCACAAGAAAAGAATGATGTTCCAACAAAAGAGTTTAATGAACTATCAAATGGAAGATTGAAGGTGTTGATTAGACCAGTTTCATTATCAATTAATCTTGGTTCTAATACTGGACCCCAGTTGAATTGTCCAACAAATCCCCCTCTTGAGGTTGAAACGCCAGGGACAATAGTAGTGAGGTCAACTTCGTTAACTACAACTCCTGGACTTAGTTGATTTAAAATTGCCATATTGAATCTCCTAATTAAAAAATAAGTGGTTTCTTTTAATTATTTAGTAAAACCAAGTTTTTGACGATAAATCTATTTAGAAGAATTCATTTTGGTTTTCTTTTATGTCATTGCCATCTCTAAACAATTCATTAAAAATTTGTCTGTATGGATCTGATGATGTCGTTTCAACCCAAACTGCCCCATCTTCAATAAAATGTTTTGTTTCGAGTCCTGTTGTTGGTCCCAATACTGGCAACATTTCATCTTCAATAAAATCAAAATTTTCAATTTGTAATTGTTTTCTTAAATCATGTTCAACAATTTCTTTAAATAATTTTTGGGTTGCTAACCAACCAAATATAACTAAAGTCATTGCTAAGTCATCATTACATCCTTCTTCCGCTTTGTATGATGGACCTTCTTGAACAAATGTTGTCATTTCGGAAATGGTTTCAAAATCACTAATAATTAATTTATCATTTTCAATAAGAGTTTTTAATGTTGAACATCCAATTCTCTTCACCAAAGGAGACATTTTTAATCCTTGGGCAATGCCCCGACCTCCTCGCATTGATAATGTCTGCGGTTTCTTATTCCCAGTAAATACTCTTAACAGATTTTCATAATCCAAATCGTCACAAAGAATGTCTGCAATTTGTGGATTCATATTGATTTCAATCAAGACATACGCATTATTATAATATTCTGCACATGCTTTAATTATTGATGGAAAAATCATAGGAGCAACGGTATTATTTCTATATGTCGCAACTTGTCTATATGGCATTGTGGAAATATCAAATACAGAAAACGCAGAATAGTCAAGATTCTTTCCTTCTGAAACATCCACGGTTATAGCATATAAATGATCTTTTGTTAGAGGTTCTCCGGTATCATCATCAATAGTGTCTTTTACTGGTTGTTCATATATTATCATGTCGGAATATTTTCCGACTTGACTTTGATATGCCAAGGATGCTAATTTTTCTCCAGATACCAAGGTATTAGTTGATCCTAAGAAAGAGCAGTTATGGGAGACGATACCATTGGAATAATAAATTTTATCCTTACCAGAATCAATTATATCATAAAGTTCAATTGGTTTCTTTATTGTCCTTTTAGAAACAACAAAACATCCTCCATCAATTGACTCAATTTCTGTTTTTTTATCTAAATCTTTTGCTAATTTAAATCCATCAATTGTTAAAAATGGATGATTTTCCGAACATTTTATTTCTTTTCCGTTTGAAAATTTTAAAAAAATATAACTATCTTTTGTAATTTTGTTTATTCCAAAAAAACTTTCATATCCATGTGGGGTAAGGATCTTTAATGAATTATTATTTACAACTGATTCAGGTAGATTAAACATTTTTCTATTGTTTCTTTGGGAGATTTATTATATTCCAATTCGGAAATTCTTAAGATTTGATACCCCTTTGATTTAAAAAATTTATCGGCAATATCATCCTTTTCTTTATCTTTATGGTAAAATATACCATCAAATTCTATTATTTTTTTATAAAACAAAAAATCAAGTTTATACCATTTTTTGTTTGCTTTTGTGTGTTTTAATTTAAAATCATTTTCCATATTTAATATAAATTCATGATTCAGTTCATGAAAAAAACAATTTTCGGCACACTTTAATGAATTATAAATTTCCCAAAATAATGTTTGAGACAATTTTGAAACTCCATTCAACACATTGTTACAATTTCCGCACAATTTATAATCGCTATTACCATATCCAATTTCAAAAGTTAAAAAACTTAATTCATTTTGATTACAGTTTGAACAAAATTGAACATAATCTTTATCTAAATCATTGACAATTCTGTATAATTTTTCTGTTATTTTATCTGTTTTTACTTTATGATTTTTTGTGTGATATAATATAGAATTATATAAGTTTTTATCATCATAAAATAATTGTTTTGGAAACCCTTTATTACTAATATCATAATTATATATTTTGATTTTTTCTTTTATTTCTTCAATTGAATATAATTTATCATTAAAATTTTTTTTAAATCTGTTTACCACTCTAGTTGTAACATTATATTTTAATGAAAGGTCTTTTGGTGATAACTCATCAGATTCTTGTTTGATCTTTTCTTTAATGTCAAGATTTTTATAATAGTTATTTTTTACCCCATACTCTTCCATCAGTTTATATATTTTTCCTCTGGGAATATTATATCTTTTTGTTAATTTAAGTATTGAAAAAGTATTAATATCGTGTTGTAATTGTTCTTTCGTTATGGAAAATGTATTTTTTCTTTCGGTAAAAATTTTTGACGATTCTTTTTTGGTTCTTATTTCTATATTATGTTTTAATAAAGCATTTCTTACTGGAGTCCTACTTTTAAAAGAAAAAGTCAAAGCAATCTCATCCAATGTTTGATTCTGTTCGCAATATAGTTTTATAAGATCATCTTTTGTAAGATTATAAAATTTGATTTGATTTAAGTTTTTCATACAAGTCACCAATTTTTATAGAATATTCTTTCCCATCTTCCATTATATTTATATTGGTTGAAAAGTCAAAACTCTCAATTTCCTGTGCGAATTGTCTAAGTGACGTATTGCGAACAAATTCGTCTTTCCATTTTTCATCTCTTCCTGGAACTTCTGACCAATGAATATCAATACACGCATAATCATTTCTTCCAGCCTTTGCGTCAGTAAAAATCTTATAGAATAGATTTAATCCACATGGAGTTGAAATAATTGTAATTTTTGTCTTTTCTCCAGAAGAAATTACTGGATAAACTGATGTAAAGAATTCTTCTGCCAAATTATTATGAACGTGTGCAAATTCATCAAGTACAACATGGGTATAACTTCCACCTCTGACGGCTGAAGAAGATGTTGCGGATGCTGAAACTTTAGATCCATTTTCTAGTTCAAGACTTCCCTTATTCCAAACAACAACTCCTTGTTGTAACCAATGTGGTAACGATTCATATGATCTTTGATACCTATCAAGAAGATCTCTTGCCAAAGATCCTTTGTTTGCTAGAATTACTATATTTTGATTATCTTTAAATAGAGATGCCCAAAGAATATATGCTATAGTTGTTTGACTTTTTCCACTCTGTCTTCCGATACGTCCAACAACACGGCGATTGTTGTTGATAGTCCTAAGCATTTCCCTTTGAAAATTATATAATTTAAAAGGAATGACTCCTTTATCAACATTTATAATTTTTACATAATTTTCAACAAAATATATTGGGTCTTGAGAACATTTTAGATATTCTTCAATTTGTTCTTGTGTGAAGTTTATTTGAACTCCACATTTTTTTAGAAGGGGATTGGCACGGTAACTTTCTTCTACTTCAGACATTATATCCTCAATTTAGATCTTTGATTTCTTTTTCATTCAAATCTTTTACTAATTTACTTAGTTCTGTTGTAGATCCAACAAACAGGGCATTTTTAATTGTTGTTTTGGATTCACTTTCTTGCTTGTAGTTGGCAATATCTCTGATTTTTTTATGTAAATCAATCATCTTTTCATTTGCTTCAACTACCGTTTTTAATAATGTTGCGGCAACTTCAAAATCTCTACCCCTTTCGGAATCTTTGGCAATTGCCAGAATATCTTCAATTGCTTCTTTCCCCTTTTCTATTAATTCATGAAAATTTTCTCTTGCGGTTTCGTAATCTTTTTTAAAATCCGCATCCAGAGTTTCATGGGGAATTACTTCGTTTGAATCTTTTATTTCCGGAAGGTTATCCGAATTTGATGGAGGAACTTCAAAGAATTCCTCCATGTTCTTGTCAAATCTACTCATTATTAATGTAAAAATTATGTATTTGGAAACTCTTTAATTGTCGTATTTGCTACCCAACATGAATTAGCTGTTGCTGTATTTGGTTGCGGAACTGTTGTTATTTTCATTTCAATGACTGAATTTGCAGCATTTGCTTGTGGTATTCTCATTGTTAATGTATCTGTTCCTACGATTGGTTGATTTAACCTAAAGTCTCCACATATCTGTGTTAATATTAAAGTGTTTGATTTATTGTTCCAGTTATATACTCTAGCAGAAGCATATGCGTTATTGAAGTTTATTCCTTGATATACAACCTCATTTGGCGCATAATCTCTATTACATGTCGGGGACATAATAAATGATCTTGACATATTACCTTCACAACAAACACCAGCAAAATCCATTTCATCTGAAATATTATTTCCAGAATTTGTTCTTATATTTATTTGAACTCCACCATTCCCACTAGCATTATTTGTAATGATTGGAGAATCTTTTATTGCTCCAAAAATAAATGCTTTAACATTAAATCCTAAAGTCCACATGACAGTCCTAACTTCAGAATTGAACGGTCCATCAGCATCAATCATTTGTTGAACGGAATTCAAAACTATTGGAACTGTTCTTGTTATATTCATTTCTGGAATTAGATTTAATCTTAATGAATAATCTGGAGTAAAATATGGAATGATTTGTTCAAGAATTTGATTTCCATCCTCAACAGTTCTTGTATAGATGGTTAAAGCAAAACTGAAATCATATGGTATTGGATTATATTGAGACAAAACTTTATCGGAAGATGAACTAGAGGCAAAATTTAAATTGTTTGTATTTAATTTCCTACTAGCATCATATTTAAATCCAGTCAATTCGTATGACATTCTTGGTAATAGAACTTGAATCTTTTTGTGAAGTTCTGGATCTCCTTCCAATCTTTTTAAATACTTTTCCTTATCTCCAAATTCAATAGGTACAATTAATCTTTGATTTTCTGAACCATCTGTATTATAGCGAATTAATACGATATTATTAAATAATGAAGCAAACGCCGCATTAATTTTTCTTATCGTTTTGTGGTAGTGTGTTAATGTGGACATTATAGTAGACCAAATGGGTTAACTTCTGATTTGTCAATAAACAAATCTGTTTCATCTTCAATCACTTTATTGTCCCATGCGTTTTCAATCTTTGGTTCATTTATAGGATCATATGTTGAAATTGAATATCTGGCATTGCTGGTTGCTCCAATTACCAAAGAGGTATTTGAGAATATGCCAGAAATATTTGTCAATCTTATTGAAGTGTTTGGTAAATCCCATTCTTGAACTTTACCAAATGCTATTGGATTTTCAATAGATGCTCCTTGATAAACAATTTCCCCCAAAACATAATTTCCAGATCCAGATCCAAACGTATAAATGATGGAATACGCATCATCTGTATTAACAACATCAATTTCTGGAATTCCAGTTTCAATATCTTCATGTGAATACTTGAAGAGTTCTAGTTCAAGTTCCCAATAATAAGGATACTTTCTTCCAAAAGTGAAGAAATCTGCCGCATCATTTACATATTTAATTTCATAAAGTTCACCGGTGCCAGATAAGAAAGGAATATAAATTAAATCCCCTTCTAATGGTCTTATGTGAGTATCTTGTGGCACTCTTTTGGCGAACGCTCTTCTTGGAATTTGAATTCTAATTGAGTTTTTAATTTCTAATCCAAACTTAGAAAAGAAATCATTATTCATTCCAGGATCAACCGAATTTGAAAGATAACATTCAATAGGATATGCCACATCAAACTTTTTTAGTGGATCATCCCCAAAAAGTAAATCTCTAGATTGTTGATTTGTATTTGGAATGTAATGGCAATCAAACCCCATCATTTTGATGGATTCATGGATCAAATCTTCAACAAGATTTTGTTCTGGTTTGTTTTTATAGAAATTAAAAAACGGATTTGTAGGCATTCCCTTATCCTATAAAAAATTGACATGGAATTTCGTACTTATCCTGCATTTCTGCCTCAATTTGTGTTATTTCTCTGACGGCATCTTCATAAATGTTGTCACCATTTAGAGTGACACCTCCAGGAAGAGAAATTCCTTGGAATTTGCGTAAATTTTCTCCCCATTGCCTTTTTAGGAATGCTGTTGCTAATTTTTTTACCATGCGATCATCGTAAACATCGGTATATAATTCTGGATCAATCATTTTATACCCTTCGGCAATGACTACAGATCCTTCTGGTAACTCTGTCGTTCCCCATGCTAAATCAAGATATAATCTATTTGTATGTCTTTGATATCTAACTGGAACTTCGCCAGTAAACATCAATTCCAAACTTCTCAAATGCTGCATCGTTATAGAATAATTAGTTAGATTAACCGATGTGAAATCCCATAATTCATGGAGTCGTAGTTGGTATCGAATATCCCACATGTACGATTTGGTCCATGTTGAAGATAATGGAAAAATTCTTATAATATTAATGATGCCATCATCAATGGTTAGATATTTGTTAGCGATATCTTGTGCGGTTACTAAATGCTTTAAATAGACTGTTTCTATGGCATCATAATGATATTCTGTATAGTATTGAAATGCGTCACTAATTCTATCCTCAATTTGCTCTTCTGAGACATTAATTTCAATGACAGGGAAGCCTAGTCTACGAAGACAATAGTCTTTTAGTTCTTCTCGTGATCTTACTTTTGACATTAATCAATTCCGGTTAATTTATATTGGTTAATTTAAATCTAATTTTTCCACAATCATATACTTTAAGAATTCCTATTTTATCCATATTTTCAGATTCAGATAAAGTTTCATCATATGAATCTGAAAATTTCTTTTTGATTGATGATTTTCTAAAATTAAATTTATGAACTCTTCTATTATTTATAATATAATAATAGTCTGGAGGTAGGGTTTTTTCTAATTTAAATCCAGAATTTTGATATACTTCTCCAAGATGCCATCTTAAATCCGCAAAAGTTATTATTTCTGTCCAAGTGAAATTGGATTTGAAATAGTTAAGTAGTCTATTAAATCCTCCAACAACAATATATTTTGTTGCGTATCGGTCCAATTCATATATTCCTTGGTTTCTTTTCTTAAATCCAATAGAAGAAACCAATTCATCATTATAATAGAGTCCTATATTAATTGAAGAATTTCCATCGCCTTGTATATGATATTTATTATAAAATTCTGATTTATATTTATTATTCAATGATTTAATATTACATTTTCTGGCGAATATCTTTTTGGAAGGATTTGATTGTAATATATGTGCTAGTTTAGTTTTAATCAATTCTTTATTATACACCCATTCATCTTCAAAGATGGTTATTAATCTGATGTTTTGTTCTTTACATAGATTAAATTTTTGTTTATGGTATGAATTATTTCTAAATTTGTTTGAGTGCCAATATAGACCACAATACTCAATTGCTATATTTTTATCTTTTATTAAAATGTCTAATTCTTTTCCTTTTAGAATTGTTCTATTACCCTGTTCAATTTCTGAATTTACTATTGATTTAATATATTCAAAAACTTCAATTTCACCAGTTGATTGTGTTGGGTAAATGTAACCTTTAATACTCTCTTTAAATTCATCCGATTGAAAAAAATATTCAACTCCATATTTTTGAATATTAGTATTCTTGGATTTTTCTTGTATTTGTTTAGATTGAATTGGATATTCGGTTTTCCAATTGTTTAGGCAAGTTTTTACTTTTTTGTTTTTTACTTCTTGTAATTCTGATGGATTTATTACTCCATAAGAATCTAACATCGTTTCTTTTTGCTTATCTTGTATTTCTTTACTTTGAAATGGAAATTCCGAACCAAATTTTTGAAGGCAAGTTTGTTTTCTTTTTTCTATCGTAGATGTTTTACAGAATGGATGTTCTCCATATTTGTCTATAATAGTCTGGTTTCTTTTTTCCTTTGTATAATTTGATTGGCATTTTGGAGAACAAAATGTCCTATATCCTTTATTATAGGATTCAAAAGTTGGAGACTTGAGATTACAATTTGGACACAAAATCCGCACTTCAACGGAATTTAATATATGATAAATTCTTTGGGAAAATGTTGGGGAGTCTAAGAATTCGGTTTTTGAGAGTATTTCCAAATATTCTTTTTCATAGCAATTTTTAATGAACCATTCTTCCTTTGTCTTCGTCGATTGAATATTGGAATTTTTGTCTAGCAGATTTTGTTGTATGAATTTTTCCACAATCATAAAATTATATTTAAATTAATACAATTATATCATAAACCACATCTAAAATAAAGTATAAATGTGGTTTATGAGTCAGATTTTTAAATTATCTCTTTAATGCTTTATAATTTTTAGCAACTTCTTCTTCAGTCAATGCTTTATTGTAGAACGCAACATTATAGATATTTCCAATAAAGAAATTTGTGGATGGAGCAAATTCCCAATTTACAATCTTGCCTCCTCCGACATAATAAAAATATTTATTGGAATATGGATTTTGCTTCATTTCTGTGGAACTAATCAATACTCCATCTAGATATGTTTTTTGAATGTTATTTTCAAATACAACAATTACAACATGGATTTTATCATCATTTACCGAAACTTCTGATGTTGCTGGAGCAACACTTTCATTCCAGAAAAACGAAGTTCTTAATTTTCCATTATTATCAACATATAATGCTGGAACATATCCAGTTGCTGCATCAAAGTCTGGAATTGCGGTTTGTCCAAAAATTAGTCCTGGGGTTTTTGTTTTAAATACAAAAACTGAAGAAAATGATTTTGTGGCATCAATAAAATCTTGTGGTAATCTGACATACTGCCCATTACCATTAAAACTATATGATCCCTTATTTTCTGGACAATATGTTGGCGAACCGACGAATACTCCTTTATTTTGTTGTCCGGATTTGTCGGACCAAAAAGATCCTTGATCCTTCTTTGCTTCAAAATTTAGAATTAGATTTTCTTTTACAATACTTGACATAATATTCCTCAAAAATTTAAAGTTAAAAATTTCCATGTGTTATTGTTTGTTCCTTAATCTATTTATATATCTACTTAAAAATATCAGTTTAATAACTAGGATACCACTTACCAGTTAGTCCATCCCAAGTCATAATGAGTGCTTTACTGACAACTGCGGTAGACGATAGCGCAATATTACCTGCGGTGTTTGTTGTCCATGCTGCGGTTGGTAAAAGTGTTATTTGTCCACCTCCACTAGAGGCAATCGTACTTGGTGGTGTAATATTGGCAATTGGTGCAGCAGTACCAGAAATAAAAGTAATCATTTTGGTTGGGGCAATGGTGCTTGATGCTGCAATAGTTGGGGCAGTAGCGTTGGTTGAGATTACTCCGGAAATAGAAATGTCTCCACCCAAATAATTAAGGGCAGATCCTGCAATATATAAATTATAATTATTTGCGCCAAATGTGGAGTTGGAATAGAACGCATAATTGCCAGTGTTACTACCAGATGCTTCGCCGAATACGCCAATATTAAGTCCCCCAGCATGGGTGTCATTAGCATACCCTCGAACACCAATTGCTGATCCAGAGTCCGCACTATTACTAACATGACCTTCACCAATTACTCCGCCTGAGCGAGTCGCGGAAGCAGTATATCCAGCTCCATATACACCAACCCCATAGATTAATGTGTTTGATGAATTGGCAGTACCTTCTGCCATAATACCAATGTTATGATTTTCATTCTTTTGGATTCCAGAAGCAGTATTTGATACCACCGCCAAGGCATTTGGGAATCTAATAAAATTATTAGAAGTTGGGGAACCGCCGATTCCTACAACACCAGCAAAGTAATTTGGAGCCGAACCCACAATATATAAATTATAACTATTTGCGCTAGTTGTGGTATTTGAATAAAAGGCATAATTGCCAGTGTTACTACCGGATGCTTCTCCTAAAACACCAATGTTCAAACCACCAGAGTGTGTGTCATTGGCATATCCACGAACACCAATGGCAGAACCTGTATCAGAACTAGCACTAACATGACCTTCACCAATTACACCTCCGGAACGGGTTGCTGATGCGGTATATCCAACCCCATAAACACCAACCCCATAGATTGATGTATTAGATGCGTTGCCTGTCCCCTCTGCCATAATACCAATGTTATGATTTTCAATTTTTTGAATTCCAGAACTGGTATTTGCTGCCACAATTGAGGCATTTGGAAAGTTAATTAAATTATTTCTATTTCCAACAGAAAGTCTCCCATTAGAATCAACAATAAAAGGTGATGCGTCTGGAGTTACCGAGTCTTCAATAACCAAAGCATTACCTGCGCCAGTCTGAATGATTTTCACAGCATCTAATGATGAGTTGACTGAGATGGTTGATTGGGTGTTTATTGTGTTATTACTGGAGTCTATAGATAACAATATTGAACCTGGATTGTTAGGATCTTCAATAATTAACCCAGACGCAACTCTAAAACTATTACTTGACATTATTCTATATCTCCTACTATATTTGTGGTTAAATGTAAACTAAAATATTGTCTACAATCATTATTTTTCACACTAAAATTATTTATGTGATAATATTAAATTGTAATTTTAGATGCAGCATCAAATAAATCATCTAATTGGGTATCATTTAAATTTAATTTTTTGGCAATTGATAATACCGCAGGAGAAGTTCTTCTGAATTCAGAAACTTCTTTCCAAGCAAGTTTTGTTAACCCATCTACGGAAGGATCTAACATTAGTTGTTCAACCAAATCCAATAGTCCAGAATTAAATAATGCTGCCCTTGCTTGAAATCTACTAATAACCATCATATTTCTTTTATCTTGTAATTCTTTGGAAGTTTTTTGGTCCAATTCATCTTGCGTTAGATTTGTAATGGTAAAAGTTAATACTGTGTCGCCGTCAATATAAGGATCAACGGACATATATTTTTGCGTATCTCTATCATATTCTTGAAATGATATTACTGGAAGGCACCCATGTTCCTCCAACCAATCTAGAGAAGGACCTGCTTCCGGAAAACTTACATTCGGAAACAATGTAGAATGTTCTATGATTTGATCAATACCAAAGTCATTTATTTTTGCAATAAGCATAAGTATGATCCTTTTTTATTATATTTATGGTGATGAATATACATATGACCCAGAAGATCCTGCAATTATCACATTCCCATTTGAAGAACATGCTATTGCGTTCCAACCTCCTGTTGGTCCGACTGCGGTGAATGTTGTTCCTGTTAACCCTATATTTTTTGAAACATAAATTCTTGAATTATTACAATAAAGTGCTAAACTTCCATCTCTGGATATGGATGTCCGGTAAAGGGAACCGTTTGATGCAACTTGTGCCCAAGTAGTTCCCCAATCTGGTGAATACCATAACGCATTGTTAACATCAACCAACAATAAAGAAGTTTGGTTTGCACTAAGATGATACCAACCACCACCAGCAGATCCCATTCCCGTTTTTTCTGACCAGGTTGATCCGGAATTTGTTGATATCCAGATACCGCCCCCGTAGTTATATACAGTAATTGCAACTTTAGTACCATCTGGAGAGCAACATATTGAAGCATAATATGTTGCTGGGGCAGTTAGTATTGCAGATGCTGGAGATCCAATATTACTCCAAGTTGCTCCAGAATTAATTGATTTGTATATTGCGCCCTGATATCCATTTCCATAGTTTCCAACATCATAAGCATACATTATACTTCCATCACTACTACAACAAATATTTGCCCACTCTTTAATTGTTGGTGAGGTTGGACCTACCGCAGAGAAAGTTAGTCCACCATTTGTAGAAAGTCGTATAGTATTTGTTGTTCCGGAGGTATATGCCATAATAGCCCCATTATCAGAAACACAACTTCCTTTACTAAATGTTCCACTTTCGCCAGAAGCTGCTTCATTCCAAGTTACTCCAAAATTTGTGGAATATAAAACGTATCCATCGTTTCCTGCATAATTCAACCCATTTATGATTGAATATTTTCCATTAGCGGAAACGCCAGATCCCGTCCAACCACTGGTCTGAGAAGTTGTTCTTTGTGTCCAAATAGATCCTGGAGGTGGGGGTCCTTTGGATGTTGCCATCAATGCGTATATACCAATTGTCATATTATGTATTTTGTCCTACAGTAAATCCATACCAATTTGTTCCACCATCCCAAGTTATTAATACAAATGTATCAATTTTACCACTTGTTGCCGTTAGTGTTGGGGTTACTGCACTTGGCCATTTAACAGATACTGGCCATGTTATCGCATAAGCACCTGCCCCTTGAGTTACTGATAAAACGAATGCGAATGCATTTGTTGTTGCTGGAACATTTGAAAAACTAATTGAAGTCACGCTTGCCGATAATGCTAGAGTAAAAACATTACTCAAAGAACAGTTTATTGTTATTGCTCCGGATGAAATTGTCAATGCGGTTTGTTTTTCTCTATAGCTTGTTGCTGATAATATACCAGAAACGTTTGCGACTCCAGGTACTGTTATATTATTTGAAGTTAATGTTCCAGTATCGGCAACAAATGAAATAGAGTTATTGACAAAACCGCCAGTAACACCAGTTAATCCCGATGATAATTTAGGATAATAGGTTCCTGTTGTTGCCGTTGTAAGAGTAACATATGACGCAACATTTGCCGTTAGTCCGGATGCTGTTCCTGTTATATTCACACCAGATCCAGAAAACGAACCAGAAAATGCTGTCGCACTTAATGTTCCAGAACTTGGGTTAAAATTTAATTTGGTACTTGATGTGTAAGCAGAACTAAGAGAACCAGAAGTGGATGGTCCAAAGATAACATATCTTGTTGAGTTTGTTGTGGTATCATCGGTTATCGTTGCTGTCGTACTTATCGTTGCCGAATTACCTAACGGTATTGTTGTACCATTAATTATAATTGATGAATTAGAAAGAGATGAATTTGGTATGGAGGTTAATCCTGCTCCAGAACCAATAAAATTTGATCCAATTACATTTCCATTTGCGGATATTGTACCATTGACATCAAGAAGATATGCAGGATTTGTTTTACCAATTGCGACATTACCAGTATTGCTTTTGTAGAACTGTCCTGAACCAATATTAATGATAGTATTGGTTGCGGAAGTTGTTATATTGCCTGTATATGTAATATCGGATAACGACAATACTGATGGAGTGACTTTTGTTGTCATATTTAATCTCTATAGAATATATTTCTATTTATAAAGAATATATTTCCATAAAATTTAGAAAAAAAAGACCACCGAAGTGGTCTTTTTCTCAGAAGATTTCAGATTAAACTGGAACTTCTTCCCATTCTGCGTAGCAGTTGATTACATGCGAAGTACCTGTGGCAGTCGCAGCAAGCGCAAGCATAAACCCAGGTGGGACAATAAGCGCACCATCATACATTTCAGTATAAGTCAAAATAGCACCAGTTGCAGCAACAGCAGCTGAACCACCCGCATTACGGAAGGCAGTACCAGCAGTAGAACCAGTAATTGCGGTGTTGTTCCAAATCTTAGTTACTGAACCCTGCTGAGTTAAGTTGAAGTTGTTGTAAGCAGTTGTGAATGTTGCTGTGATGTTCTGTGGGTTAGGAATAACATTCAAAACTAAAGGACCACCTGGAGTACCAGAAGTGGTTGCTTGTTGAATACGAACCAATACTAGGTTCTTACCAGAACCAGCAGGATTAAAGACACCAAGAATTGGTGTTCCAGTACCAGCTGCGATTGGAGTTACGTGGGTTGACGCGACTGTCATTGCGTTTACAAAGGTACTGAATAATGCACCACGATAATTAGTTTCGTAAAAACGACCGTGTAGTTCCGAAGCAATCAAATCACCCAATTGCCCCAAACGAACCGCAGGCGTAGTACCTGGAGTGACCGACTGTCCACTTACTGGACCAACTTGACCTTGAATTAACATATTATTATTTCCTCTTTAATTAAATTAGTATATTTTGTGGGTTATTAACGTCATTTCTGATTGACTGTATGTCATCAATATTTATATTTAGTCCTTGCGCTAAAATAAAATTCATAGTTTTCAATTCAACCAACACTTGGTTCATGCTTTCCTGCATCAATTGTAACTGTCCATTGTTTTCTTGAGGAGTGTTTGATTCAACTCCAGGAGCAACGTCATAATATATATTTAGTAAATCTGAAGAATTATGTGTTGATGTGTTGAACTGTAGTGTAATTACAGAATAACTAGTTCCTCCCAACCCATTTCCCAAACTTGAAAATCCCAAACCAGGAGCTCCGGCAATATAAATTGGAACACCCTGTGTTACATTTATAACCGCATATAATTTATTGATGTTGAATCCATACGGATACATCGTAAAATCCAAAGTTTTTGCTGTTGGATTAAACGGGGGTGAAAATGATGTTAAAAGTTGTTTCATTATTATAAATCTCTATAGTGCCATTTGATATGTTAGAAGAGTCACCAAAGTTGGAACCGCAACACCATTTTGGTAAACTGTATTTGATATATATAAATTACCAGAACTATCCGTTGTTGACATTATTCCGGATGTGTTTGGTAGGGTTATTGCTACATTATTGGCATTATTTGGTGCCGATAATGTTACTGTTCCAGAGATATCTCCGGATATTACTAAACCACTCATACTATTATCATCCTCGTTTATTTATATCTATTTTATTTATAGAAGGTATTGTTGGAATATTTATATATTTATTATATTTATAATCTTTAAAAAATTCGCCATTTTGAACCTTTGGGAATAGTAACATAAACATTTTTATCCAATGTTATCGGACCATAAGATGTTGCGTTTCTTCCACTTGTAATAGTATATGAATTATATATCATGTATGCGTTTTCAATTATTGCCCCACCTGCTGCTTGAACTACTACGGGAGTATTATTTGAAAGAATTGCACCTGTATTTACACTAGGTACATTTAATGTACCTGTTGATAAATTAATATTAAAATTGTTATTGGTTTGTGCGGCTAGATTGCCAGCTGAATTTGAAACTATGGTTGGATAATATGTTCCAGAACCAGCGGAAGATATTGCGATATTGGTTGCGATATTCAATTGTATAGTATCAGAATATCCATCAACTTCAATCATCACAGAGTCGCCAGAAACACATCCAGTTCCTAATGTTATACTTGTATTTGAAGTTTCTGTATAATCCGTATTATATTGTCTTACTCCATTGATATATAATCTAACTTGAGATGATCCTGGTACATATGTTGGAGTAGTAAATGTTGTTTGATTGTTACTTGCTGTATAAAGTAATCTGGAAGATTGTACTGGTGGGGGGTATCCTGTTATTCTTGATAATCCAATAACTTCAATACGAGAATTTTCAGGAACTCCTGTAGATAATACAATATTTGTACCAGAACTTAAATCAACGTCAACTCCATTTGATAATTTTACGCCATTATAATAAACATCAAGTTGTCCAGGGATATATCCCCCACTAATAACAAATGTAGTTTGGTTCGCCGTGGCAACAAATTGTTGTCTAGCAGAAGAAGAGAGATTCTTTACATTCTTCCAAGAGTTCTTAGATGAGTCATATACCCAAGTATTTTGACCGTTAGTATAACTCTGTCCATTTGTTGGAGAAGCGGGAAAATTTAGTGCCATTGGTTTATATTATTGATTATTCTATCTATTTATATATTTATGGTAATTGATAACTGATGATGACAATGCCAGAACCACCTGCACCACCGTTTCCTGTTGTGGCACTATAATATCCCCCAGCACCGCCGCCCCCTCCAGTGTTTATAGTACCAGAAGTACCAGCTGTTGACGATGATGCTGGCGATCCTGCACCACCTCCGCCAGACCCTCCGGTTCCCCCGGTTCCACCATTTTGCGTTGAACCGCCGCCACCACCAGCATAATAAACAGATGACCCTGTAATTGACGATGATGTACCACTCCCACCATTACCAGCAACGGAGGTGCTTGGTGAATTGCCTCCAACTGAACCTGATCCGCCACCACCACCTCCTGGATAAATTGGAGATCCTTGAGTTGCACTACCACCAGCATTTCCTTGTCCCGAAGTACCACTGCCAGGAGATCCTACCGGACCGTTTTGGGCAGCCCCTCCTCCAGAACCACCATTTCCTCCGGAAGTTGTACCCCCATTACTGCCCCCTCGCCCACCCCCAATTGCAGTAGACATTCCAGGGAAAGAACTATTTGATCCGGAAGAAGACTCTGAACCTCCTGGTTGGGCAGATCCAGATCCACCAGAACCAATTGTTGCGGTGTAAGATCCAGTAGATACTGAAAGTGATGCTAATACTAATCCACCGGCACCACCTCCCCCAGCACTATTATAGTTTCCACCTCCTCCACCCCCAGCAACGATTAAAACATTTGCTGTTGCTGTAAATCCAGTAGGAACTACAAAAGTATTTGATGATGTAAATGAATGTATTCTAGTATTTCCGGATTGAGTTATTGTACCACCAGTTGGTAATCCAATACTAGTTTTTTGTGTTATGCCCGAACCAACTCCATCTGAATTTGTTAATGTGATATTAACTGTATTTCCAGAACCCAGGGCGTATATTGGAGCAGGAACCAAAACCGTTGCTGAAGTGTCCGTTAATGATGATGTTGTCGCATTGGCATTAACTGCTCCGGAAATAAAGTTGACAGTTCCAGTCCCAGCACCAAATCCAGATCCAGAAAAACTTAATGTAGATGTATTTCCAGAATAAATGTTCCCAGATATAGAAGAAACTGATGGGGTTTTTACTGATACTTTTAACCAACCCTGCGCAGTATAATTTTCAAACGCATCCCTCTCAGTATTATAATATAAAGTACCCACCACAGGATTAGATGGTCTACTAGCAGTATTACCTGTTGGTGGGACAAAAGTACCAGAGACAGTAATATTATTAGCAGTTAAATTTGTTGTTGAATCAATCAACTGTCCTTGTAATTTTGTTAATGGCATCTAAAATATCCCCAGAGTTTTCTAATTTTATTTATATTAAGATAATTGATATCTAATGATGACAATACCGGAACCACCTGCACCACCAGGACCACCTGAGCCAGCAACAGATCCACCTCCTCCGCCACCGCCTCCTGTGTTTGTGGTTCCTGTAGATCCCGTTCCTGTCCCAGTAGCACCACTGCCTCCTCCACCAGATCCACCAGATCCAGGTGTTCCCGAACCAATACCATTACCCCCACCACCAGCATAATAAACAGAAGATCCTGAGATTGAAGATGCCGACCCAACTCCTCCAGATGCTGTATAATTTTGACCTAATGCTGATGCTCCCGCTGCTCCAGCACCACCACCACCACCACCAGCAGAACCACCACCAGGACCATTTCTACCTGTTCCACCATTATTTCCTTGTCCCGATGTGCCCAATCCACCAGAAGTTCCAACACCATCTCCCCCATTCTGCCCATATCTAGCCCCTCCACCGCCAGAACCCCCATTAGAAACGTTGTGAGAATCCATGCCATCACCACCCCCACCTCCCAACGCAGTCTGTGAAAATGCAGCAGAGTTAGATCCTACAGATCCTGCCCCACCTGAACCACCACCCCCACCACCAACTGTTATTGAGTATGATCCAACCGAAATTGATGTTGTTCCGGATAATACTCCCCCAGCACCTCCTCCACCTCCAGAATTTCCACCAGCCCCACCTCCTCCAGCGACTATTAGATAAGAAGTTGTTGCGGTAAATCCAGATGGAACTATAAAAGTATTTGAACTGGTAAATGTGTGTACAACATAATTATTTGCTATGTAAGTTATTGTACCACCAGTTGGTAATCCTTGGACGGTCTTTTGTGTTATACCTGAAACAACTTCATCTGAATTTTTTAAGGTAATATTAACTGTATTTCCAGAACCTAGTGCGTATATTGAAGCAGGAACTAAAACCGTTGCTGTTGTATCCGTTAATGATGTTGTTGTCGCATTGGCATTGAC
>JGI24890J29729_1000072_pt1 | contig 87393 bp, 111 predicted proteins | sample FreactcultureFD7_FD_29729 | JGI IMG/M metagenome (IMG submission 29729)
AATGTATATAGCTCCTAATAGCTCTAACATCTGCTCCATATAGTTATTTTCAAACTCTTGTCCTAGATTACCCATGTATGCTCTTTCTTTATCCCTATTATTTCATGTGTTATATGATCCCATTTATTGGCTTCCATTCCCGCCGAGTTATTTATTACTAAGTCCCCGTCATCATTTGTCACAGTATATAGCCAAGCTTTGGGATTATCTAAATCAACTTTGCCAAATAATATATTTTGACAGCTTATCGTTATGGAGAAGTTATCGTATGTATCATCATGTGCTTCAATGTATGCTCTCATCTTTCTCAGTATACACTAAATAATCTTTTCAAAAGGCTTTTGAGGCGATATGAGCAGTATCTTGAAGGGTATACATACAAAATAGCTTATAGGGCTTTATAGGGCTTTTTGGGGTGTTTCATTTTTTCGGGCTCATTGTTCGTGGGCTTTTATAATTGTTAATATACTGTCATATAAAGCTTGTCCAGGTATATCTATAAAATTACAAGCATGGCAATTTAAGACTATTCTTTCTTTTTTATCTAAATTATGATACAGCGGAAATACAGCTGTTTCTAATGGGTGCATAGGACAGGCGAGAAAATGTACTTTCCCCGCCTGTGCTAGTTTTAGATACTGTGAGAATACTTGAATCAGCATGTGATTGGTGTCATATTCGCTTTGGCAAATACGCCATTGACGTATTGTGCAACAGTAGGATTTCCTGGTACTGCTCTAGTCCAAGTATTCATGTTGTTTGCCCTTGATGGCATAAGGTGTGCTGCCACAGCTTTACGCCAGTCGTGGAAACGATTGTAGTTGTATTCCAATTCATGAACTATCCTTTGGTCTTGTACCCAGGCTGGTGCCTGGCAAGCAGTTTTGTATCCCATGAAATTATCCCATGTTGACGGCATGTATTGATACGCACCGCATGCACTGCTTGAGTAAGAGTGGCGGAAATATGCAGAAGCTCCCCCAGTTTCCTGAGATTTGATTCCGTTTGCCAGTCTTGATATTATTACCCGTTTGTCTACTCTTGATTTTAGATTTAGCATTATGCTATAGTCGGGCATTGTAAATGTTGATCTAGAAGTTAAATCATTAATTAAATAAAGAGTTTTACTTTTTATCTTTTTATTATTATTATTAATATAATCTATATTAATAATATCTTTTATATTAACTATATTAATATATTTATTAATATATAATATATTTTTATTATACACTAGATTTTCNTTTAATTGCGTTGCGGAAGAAGAATTAATTCCAAAAAGCAATGTGATAATACTCACAAAGCACATTCCTAACGCAATTCTTATCCTTGCTATGTTCTCATTATTCATTTTGAACCTCCTGGGGTAAGAGTAGTAATATCCAGTCTAGCATGATACAATAAGAAAAACAAGTAAGGAATTCCATGAAAGTCTCATTTACAGGTGCTCCAGAGTACATGGATCGCAATGTAGGATATGGCGAAGCTTCCAATCATATATTTAATTCATTTAAAAAATTGGGAGTAGAGTGTTTAATTAAGTCCAAGCAGGCTAATATTGGTATATCTTTTATTCAACCTTCTGAATACACTTTTGCTTCACATCAATATAAAATTGGATATACTCCTTGGGAATCAACAGAGATATTTAAATCTTGGGAAACACCAATGAATTTTATTGTAGATGAAATTTGGACAACTTCTCAATGGACTGCTGATATATTTGCTAAGCATACAGATAAAACTATATTTGTTTTTAAACATGGCGTAGATGAATCCTGGATCCCTAGGAAAAGAGAACTCAATTCATCCCGCCCTTTCAGATTTTTACATATTGGTGAGCCATCGTCTAGAAAAGATGCTCAAATGGTGGTAGATGCTTTTATAAGCTTATATGGGAATAATCCAAATTACGAATTAATTTTAAAATGCAGCAGATTAAATACAACAAGGGTTTTTGATAAAAAAGCTGGAGAAGTAAAAGGTTCTCCAGATACTTATTATGAAAATATTAAAATAATAGAGTCAATGCTTACTCCAGAGCAAGTAAATGGATTATATGACTTATGTGATGTTTTAGTTTATCCATCTTGGGGCGAAGGTTTTGGCTTTATACCTTTGCAAGCAATGGCTTCTGGAATACCAACAATTTGTACAGCGGGCTGGGCAGATTACAAAAAGTATATAACAATGCCATTAGATTCAGTATGGTTTGAATCACCTTGGCAACAAACTCATCCAGGATTAATGTTAAAGCCAAATTACTCTCAATTAAAATTTTTTATGGAAGATATTGCTAAAGATTATAATTATTATTCTTCTATAGCATACAAAAATTCATTTTTAATACATAAAGATTATTCTTGGGATAAGGTTTCAGAAACAGCAGTTAAAAGATTAAAAAAAATAGAAAAAAAGCATTTTTAGAATTTCCGTGTGATACACTGGGAATCTACTTTATTTTAATAGGAGCAAAACATGTCTAGAGTTATTGAAAATCCATATGAAAATTTTATTGCACTTTCTCGTTACGCCCGCTGGCTTGAGGACGAGAATCGTCGTGAAACATGGGGTGAAACTGTAGACCGTTACTTTAAGTTTATGCTTGATCAACTTTTTATAAAACATCAGTATGAACCAAGTGCTAAAGTTGTTGAAGAACTTCGTGAAGCAGTATTTAATCGTAACGTTATGCCATCAATGCGTTCTGTTATGACTGCTGGACCAGCATTGGAAAGAGAAAATATTTCTGGTTACAACTGTGCATTTCTTCCAGTTGATAATGCTAAGTCGTTTGATGAAGCAATGTATATTCTTATGTGTGGAACTGGAGTTGGATTCTCTGTTGAGTATAAGTACATTAATAAATTACCTTCACTCCCAGAGACATTAGAAAAATCAAATACTACTGTTATTGTAGGAGATTCAAAAGAAGGTTGGGCAAAAGCTTATCGTGAACTTCTTTCACTTCTTTGGGCAGGACAAATTCCTCAAATTGATATTAGCAAGGTTCGCCCTTCTGGAGCCCGTCTTAAAACTATGGGTGGAAGATCATCAGGACCTCAACCACTAGTTAATCTTTTTGATTTTACAATTCAAGTTTTTAAAGGAGCACTTGGTCGTCAATTAAAGCCAATTGAAGCACATGACATTATGTGTAAAATTGGAGAAGTCGTTGTTGTTGGTGGAGTACGTCGCTCTGCAATGATTTCTCTTTCAAATATTAACGATATTGAAATGGCAAGAGCCAAATCAGGTAACTGGTGGGAGAATAATGCTCAACGTGCATTATCAAATAACTCTGTAGCCTATTCTCGCAAGCCAGAAATGGAACAGTTTATATCAGAATGGAAATCATTATATGATTCAAAATCAGGAGAGCGTGGTATCTACAATGTTGCAGCAGCACAGAAACAAGCAGCAAAATATGGTCGTAGAGACCCAGAAATTCATTATGGAACAAACCCTTGTTCAGAAATTATTTTACGTCCTTATCAGTTTTGTAATCTTTCAGAAGTCGTATTACGTGAAGAAGATACGATTGATGATGTTACGAATAAAGTTCGTCTTGCTGCGATTCTTGGAACTTGGCAATCAACACTAACAGATTTTAAATATATACGTAAAGTTTGGAAAGATAATACTGAAGAAGAAAGACTACTTGGTGTTTCATTAACTGGTCAATTTGGACACAAGTTCTTTTCTGGCCAAGAAGGTTTGAAAGAACTTTCTGGAGTACTAGATAATCTTCGTCAATGGGCAGTTGATATGAATATTGAAGAGGCAGCGAAAATTGGGATTCCCGCCTCAGCAGCAGTTACCTGTGTAAAGCCATCAGGAACAGTTTCCCAATTGGTCGGGGTGTCTTCAGGAATGCATGCATGGCATTCTGATTATTATATTAGAACAGTTCGTGGAGATAAGAAGGACCCTATTACTCAGTTCTTAGTAGATTCTGGAATTCCTGCAGAAGACGATGTAATGAAGCCAAATGATACAACAGTATTTTCATTTCCTGTAAAAGCACCTGCTCACGCAATTACAAGAGATAAATTAACTGCAATTCAGCAACTTGAAGTATGGCTTGTATATCAGCGTCATTGGTGTGAGCATAAGCCTTCAATTACAGTTTCTGTAAAAGAAGATGAGTGGATGGAAGTTGGTGCTTGGGTATACAAGCATTTTGATGAAGTTTCTGGAATTTCATTTTTACCATATTCAGATCACACCTATAAACAAGCTCCGTATCAAGAAATTGACGAAATAGCATATAACGAGCTTTTAGAAAAAATGCCTAAAGCAATTAATTGGGAAGCTCTTTCAATGTATGAATTAGAAGATACAACAACTGGAACGCAGGCATTAGCTTGTGTATCTGGAGAATGTGAAATAGTAGATATAAATCAATGATATCTATGGCTTTTTACCTCAAAATGCTATAATCAGTTATAATACGTTTTTTTATGGGGTAATCTGTGGTTACAAGTATTGATCAAGATGTTAATTGGAAAGTCACTCAAGGTGATTCTTTTGAGCTTCAATTAGAATATCAAGATGAAGATAAAAATCCAATAGATATTACTGGCTATACTGTAAGAATGGAAATTAAAGATAAGCCAGGAGGTCGAATTTTGTCTGCTACTTGTATACAAGGTGATGGAATTACCATATCTAACCCAACAGCTGGAATCATGGATATAACAATTAATCCAGAAAAAACAAGAAAGTTTAATTATCCAAGAGCTTCATATCAAATACAAGGTACAGACCAATATGGAGATAATGTAACATTTATTCAAGGCTGGTTTATGGTGAATGCGGGGACTATCAACTAATGTCAAATAATATAATAATAGTTCGTGCAAAAGGTGCCAGAGGCCCAAAGGGAGATCCAGGAAATCTAGAAAATATTATATCTGCAGTATCTTTTACATATGAAAAACAATCAAACGCAAATGTATGGAATATAACCCATAACCTGGGCTTTAGACCAAACGTAATTGTTATTGATTATGGTCAAAATAATGTAGAATGTGATATAGCACATACCAATGAAAATAGCTTAACTCTGACATTTTCTGAAGCAATTTCAGGATATGCATACTTGTCTTAGGACATAAAATTAAATAAAGGGGAATAAAAAATGGCAAAAACATTTTTAACAAATATAAATCTTAAGGGTAATCAGCTACTTAATGCAGTTATCCATTCTGCATCTTCCGCCCCATCAGCGTTAGCAGCAGGACAGCTATACTTCAATACAGGAGATAGCACATTCTACTACTCAACTGGTACGGGAACAGGAAACTGGTCACCAGTAGGCGTTCAGTATATATCTGCAGTAGGATCTAATCTTTCTGTAACAGATGGCGAATTAAATATTTCAGGTACACCATCATTTACATCTCTTTCTGTAACAGGAAATAATATTGGAACAAATATTGCAATAGGCGATGATGCTTATATTGGTGATTTAAATGTTTCAAATCATATTGCTATTCAAGGCCAACAAGATGTAACAAAGGGTGGAATAGTATTTGGATCTGCTAAGACAGAAAAAATTTCATCTAATGGAACTGATTTAACACTAACTGCAGATAATGATATTATTCTTCTTCCAGGAAGTAACTATGCATATATTGGTACTCCACAACTTGATGGAAATAATAGAATTGCAACAATTGGAGATATTTCAGCAGGTGCAATTCATTCCATAAGCGGAACAACAGATCAAATTAATGTTTCCATGAATGGTGAAGCAGCAACAATATCTTTAGCAGATTCTGTAAACATTAATACAGGACTTACATTAGGTGGAGCATTTAGCGAAAACAATGGAGTTCTTGATGTAAGAAATGGTAATGATTATTCTGTTTTCCAAGTTGATTCTAATGGAGATATAAATAATCAATATCATGGATATAGCAACTATAATGAAAGTGGTTTAAAAACTGGAATAATAAATATTAATAGTTTTGTTAATATTTCTTCTGAGGGTAATCCCCCAGCAGGTTATTTGTTCTTAAATTCAAATTCTGGTGCAAGCGGATTCCCAACATTACACCTTGAAGCTAATGGAGACCTTGCTCTTCGTGCAGGAGCAAATGGTAATGATGGCAATATTATTCTTTATACAGGAGAAACATCTGGCCCAGGAACAGGTAAAGTTTACATCGGCTGGAACAATGCTGGTGGGGCAGGAGCAAATGCTTATAATCAAGTACCAACAATTGGTGGAACAGAAACATTCTACAATAAAACAATTGGTGATAAGTTAAACTTCACAGGATATACAAATCCAACAGATGGATATATTTGGTCAAGCACGGATACTGGCAATATTGAAGTATTTGCCGAGTATGGAATTCAGCTTTCTCCATCAAATAATATAGTAAATATTGGTTCTGGTTACGGAGAAATTCATCTTCAAAAGACAGAATATTGGAGAGATGGAACTCAGCAAGGAATTATTGCTGCTCAGTCTGATGGTTCATTAAGACTTACAGGTATAAACTCTGGTCTACAATTAGAAACAAATAGTGGAGATTTAGACCTTAATTCACACAATAATAACATTAATCTTACCGCAGATGGTCAAATTAATATTAATAATACTCATCTATATATTAATAATGGTAGAAGATTATTTGTATCTGGCGGTCAGTATATTGGCGGAGCAGATTATGAATCTGATGGTTTCCTTAATATTCAAGATTATCATGGTGAAAACTTATTTAATGTAAACACCGATGGAAATCTTGATGGCGGAACTGCAACTGTTACAGTAAAGGGAGCCATAAAAGTTTATGGTCCAGGAGCTTCTGGTAATCAGGTAGCAAATATTGCTAGAGATGGTGATGACAATTTAGTTATCAATGCAACTCAAAATAATCTTATTCTTCAATCTGATAATAATAACTCAGTTTATTTGGGTTCAGTTACTGCAGATAATAAGGTTGTTAAGTTCTCTGATCTTGCAGAAGTTCAATCAGGATTATCTTGGAAGCAAGCGGTAAATCTCCTTTGGAATGATTCAAATCCGCCACTTTCTGGTGCTACTGGTACCCTTGTAATTGATGGGCATCCAGCATTAACTAATGCTCAAGATGGTTATAGAATTCTTATTACATCTGCAGGTGCAGATGTTGATGGTATCTATACATATCATGATGACAATACAAACTGGTTTATTGCACGTTCAACAGATGCAGATACATTTGCAAAACTTGTAGGTGCAGCAGTATTTGTAGAAGAAGGAACACAGTATGGTGCAACTTCATGGGTTCAATCAAATCATTACTTGAATGATTTTACAGGACAAACTTGGTCACAATTCTCAGGACAAGGAACATATACAGGAAGTACATCAATTCTTCTTGATGGAACTTCATTCTCTGTAATTCTTGATAGCGATAGTCTTGAGGTAACAGGTTCTGGACTTAAAGTAAATTATCATACAGACGGTGGTTTAGATAATGACAGTGGTCTTTATGTAAAGACTTCAAATGGTGTAAAAATTGATAACTCTGGTAATGTTGCTGCAGACTATACAGCAATTGAATCACAACTTGTTACAGATGGATTTGTTAAGTCTACAGATATATCTGATGTTACTCGTAAGTATTCAGTAGACATCACACCAGTAACCCCTTTCTCTAACACAACATTTACAATTACCCACAACTTGGGAACTAGTGATGTTATTGCTCGTGTATATCAAACATATGGTCCAGATAATGGAGCAGATGTTGAAGTAGATATTAAGAGAACATCTACAAATGCACTAACCGTATCATTTGCTGCAGCACCAGCTTCTGGTGAAACCTATACAGTAGTAGTAATTGGCTAAATAGGATATAATAAAAGTTGGGGGGAGTGGGAATAATCTTCTCTCTCCCCCTTTTAATATCATAGGAGTAAAATGGCAAAAAAGTTTTTAACCCCAATCAACTTAGTATCATTACAAAGTGATCCTACTTCTGCCCAAATGGGTACATTTTACTATAATGATAATTTAAATACAGTAAGATATTTTGACGGTGATGTTTGGAGTTCATTCCAAAAAGAAAATTTAATAGAATATCCAATTGATACAATTTCTCCAACAGTTGTTGACACTTGGGATTTAAGTTTATACACAACAATAGAATATACAGTGCAAATAAAACAAGGAACAAATTTTAGAAGTTCTAAAATTATGATATTAACAGATCAAAGTTCAGTTTATTATACAGAATATGGTATTATAAGTATAGGTAATGATATTGCTGGACTATCAATTGATGCTAGCACAACTACTATCCCAGGCGGGAAATTAGGAAAATTGGTAATACAAATATCAGATGCCAATACAAATAACGCTCAGGTTAAACTTCTTAAAACAACAATAGCCTAAATTTAAGGCGTTATTAAAAGGATAAAATACGACATGTCACTAGCAAATTTTAAAATTAGTGAGGGTCTGAATATCAAGGGATTAATCCTCGATAATAATTCAGGTATGCTCACATGGGATGGCGACAATATTGCCACCGAAGGATACGTAACTACCGCAATTGGTAACATTTCTATCCCGCCAGCTTATATAACATCTGTTGGCTCAAATCTATCAGTAACTGATGGAGAATTAAATGTAGATTTTACTGGCTTAGCTACAGAAACATATGTTGGAAGCCAAGGATTCCTTGTTTCAGCAGATCTTTCAGGTTATGCATTAACAGCAGACCTTAATGGAGTAATTACAGGATATAACTATATTACCTCTTCAGGACAATATATTCAATCAGTAGACTCTAACTTTACAGTTACAGCAAATGAATTAACATTAAATGGCACAATTTCAGTATCTGAAATTGATGTTGCGGGATCTGGTGATTTTACTGTTACTGGTAATGCAAACATTGTTTTGTCTCCCGCTAACGGAAGCAAAGCATACATTGGTTCAGTTTCAACAAATAATGAAATTGTTACAATGGGCAATGTTCCAGCAGGCTATACAAATACAGACGTAGATAATCATTTATCTGGAACAGGCGGAGTCACATACTCATCTGGAATAATTGGTTTAGATTACACAACAGTTGAATCAACACTTGTAACAGATGGTTTTGCTAAAACAACTGATATTCCATCATTGTCAGGTTATGCTACAGAAACCTATGTAAATTCACAAGGGTTTATTACAAATTCCGCACTTTCTGGTTATGCTACAGAAACTTATGTAGGAAGCCAAGGATTCCTTGTTGCCTCTGATATTTCAGGTAAACAAGATACATTAACAGCAGGAACATATATAACTATTACAGGTTCAACAATTGACGTTGATACAACAACTATTGCTACCAAGGCATATGTAGATGCAACTGCTCAGGGTCTTAATGTTAAGAACTCTGTAGTAGCAGCTTCTACATCCATGATTAATTTAAGCACATGGAACGCAGATAATGACTCACTTGATGGGTTTAACGCTTGGAACCCTGGGGACCGTATCCTTGTTAAGGACCAGGCTACCGCTTCAGAAAACGGCATTTACGTTACTCAAAATGATGGTTCACTTACACGTGCTGCAGACGAGCAGACACCTGCTAAGGGTGACTTTGTATTCGTAGAGTCAGGAACTGCCAACGCAAAAACTGGTTGGATTCTTGGAAACTCTACAACAGAGTGGACACAGTTCTCTGCTGCTGGTGAGTACACAGCTGGTTCTAACATCACTATTAGCGGAAATTCAATCGCTGTATCTGATGCTCCTACCCTCAATAACCCAACAGTTACTGTAGGTTCGGGCTTTACAATTGAAGTCCCTACTTCACAATCAATTGTTTACGGAAAAAATTATGGAGACAATGCTCCTGTAGTTGGATTTTGGTGGGACGGTGGTGGAATAACTGATACCAGAGTACTATCACTTAACCCTGGAGATACTATCACTATCCCATCACCATTAACTGGTGCAGGAACATACACCATTACTGGTGTCTATACTCCTGGAGTATTTGGTAACACAAATAAAATTTACTCAGTAGATAATACTGCTAACACCTTACCTTCTGGTATTTATGGTTCTGCAGCAAATCTAGTACCTACAGGATACACAGTAACTGTTAATAGTGGAAGTACTATTACGGTGTCTTCAACAGAGATTTCATACCTTGATGGTGTGACATCTAACATCCAGACACAGTTGGATGCTAAGCAAGATACTCTTGCATCAACAACAGATGTTTCAGTTAAAACTGTCACAACTCAAAATGCAGATGGAGTATCTTCTAAAGTTGTAGCATTTGGTAATACTACAGATACAACTTATGCAATGGGTTCAGATGTAACTGTTGAAACATTAGCTGCAGCTACAAAAGCTACAGATATATTTCTACAAATTCTTGATAATTCAGGTAATGCTAGAACTTCTAAATTAACTGCAGTATTTAATGGCGGATCCGCCCCAATTTGGACAGAATACGGAGTAGTAGACTCAGGTACAACAATCGCTGCTACAGTCTCATTTGACTCAAGCAAGCATATAATTGTAAATGTTACAGGTTCTGGAACATACGCAGTTCGTGGTACAGCCACATCATTGCTATAAAATAGCTTAAAGTATGGGCGGGGACTTAAAATCCCCGCCTTTATTTATATATGTATTTAGATATTCCTGCGATATAATAGGCTAGAGGTGTTAAATGGGTCAAATCAAATTTAGAGTAGAAGGCGGATTAAATTCCGAAGGAAACCTACTCCCTGATGATAATAATAATCAATATTACCTAGGTTCCAATTCATTAAAATGGCGTGGAGTTTATTTAGGTTCTGATGGTATTGTGTTTGATGATGGATCCACACTTACCACCGCCTCCGCTGCAGAAGGCCCAACAGGACCTACAGGACCTACAGGTCCAACTGGCCCAGCAGGAACCACAGGTGCAACTGGTTTTACAGGCCCCGTAGGTCTTACAGGAGCAACTGGTTTAGCGGGTCCTACAGGTTCAACTGGCCCCGTAGGTGCCACAGGACCAACAGGAATAGGGGCAACAGGTGCTACAGGCCCCGTAGGTGCCACAGGACCTTCGGGTGCAAATTCAACAGTTCCAGGGCCAACAGGTGCTACAGGCCCCGTAGGTGCCACAGGANCAACAGGAATAGGGGCAACAGGAGCTACAGGACCAGTAGGTGCTACGGGTGCAATTGGAGCAACAGGTCCAACTGGACCAGCTCCAGATACATCAACTTATGCAACTTTAACTGGAATACAAACTTTAACAAACAAAACTATTGATTCAGCATCTAATACTCTTAAAATTAATGGAACAACTGTAAATTCAGTAACGGGTACAGGAGCAGTTGTTCTTGCTACCAGCCCATCTGTTACAGGATTATCATCAGATACTGTTACTACAACAGGTGCAGCAAATATTGGCGGGGACTTAACAATCTCTGGTAACTTGCATGTTGGTGGTACTACTACAACAGTAAATAGCAATAGCCTTTCTGTTTCAAATAGCTTTATTTATCTAAATGATCCTTATGAAATGAATATTACAGGTGCTACATATAATACAACATCGGTAGAATATCAGGTTGCGGATAATACTAATATATCCGTTGGACAGGCAGTAGTTATTGATGGAATAACACCTTCAAGTTATAATATTTCATCTACAGATAATGCTACTGTTCTTTCAAAGCGTAACTCTGGTAATAAAGCATACTTTACTGTAACTAAGACAGTTTCTGTTACATATACTTCTGGCGGAACCGCCCAATTCTTTGCAGCAGCAAATCCAGATTTGGCTATTGTTGGTGCTTATGAAGTAGGTGGAAGTCACGTACACGGAGGTGTTTTCCGTGATGTAACAAACAATGGCTCTTGGACATTCTTCCAGGGATATACGCCAGAGCCTGGTGTTACAATTAATACTGGAGATTCATCGTTTGCACTTGCCCCAGTTAAAGCTTCAACATTTACTGGTAATTTAATAGGTAATGTAACAGGTAACGTTACTGGTACTGTATCAGGAAATGCAGGAACTGTAACAAATGGTGTATATACAACAGATACAGCAACAGTTACTAATACAATGCTTGCTGGTTCTATTGCAAATAGCAAGCTATCTAATTCAAAGGTAACAGTTGGAACTACAGATATTAATCTAGGTTCATCAGCTACAACAATTTCTGGATTAACATCAGTTTCATCAACAGGATTTACGGGTGCACTAACTGGAAATGCTGATACAGCAACTAAGCTTGCTACCCCACGCAATATTAACGGAGTAGCATTTGATGGCTCCGCAGCAATTACTGTTAAAGCATCAACAACAAATCCACTAACAATTGGAACAGGGCTTTCAGGGTCATCGTTTGACGGTTCAGGAGCAGTTACAATTTCCAACACTGGTGTACTTACTGTAAATGGATCTTCAGGTGCAATTACAAATGTAGCATTAACAAATGCAAATAATAATTTTTCTGCACAACAAAGTGCAAATTCATTTGTTCCAACATCTACTACTGTTCCTACTGCAGGTATTTTTGCTCCTGCAACAAACACATTAGGTTTTTCTACAAATTCTTTAGAACAACTTAGAATTGATGCAAATGGTGATTTATGGCCAATTACAAATTCAACATTAACTCCAACAGTTATTAGATTTGGTGATGGTACCACAACATATGCAGCTGTAACAGGAACATATGGATCATCCACAACTGGTTCTTTAACATTATCAACATTAAAGTCGGGAACTCTTACTGCTGCACTAACTATTGCTACAGATGGAACAGTTACTCTTGCAAATGCCCTTCCAATAACAAGTGGAGGTTCTGGAGTAACAGCTAGAACTAAAGGTGGAATAGTAATTGGAACTGGTGTAAATACTACATCAGAATTAGCAGTGGGAACAAATGGATATCTTCTTACAGCAGACTCAACTGCAACAAATGGTGTTAAATGGGCAGCAGCTCCAGTATCATTGCCTACACAAACTTCAAATTCAGGTAAATGGCTTACAACAGATGGATCATCAGCGTCCTGGGCATATGTAAATGCAATTGGTGCAGGAGGAACTGCGGGAACCGCAGGAACTTGGAATACATCTACAACAGCCCCTACAGGTACAACACAATTAAACTATGAAGGCTATTTATATGCTACAAAAGTTTATAATGCAGTATATAACGATTATGCTGAATATTTTAAAAAAGATGATATGTCTCTTGAGGCAGGAGATATTGTATGTATTAATCCAGATGGAGAGGGATTTATTAAGTCCCGCCAAGCTTTTGATCAACTTGTAGTTGGAGTATATTCAGATGATTATGCACACTGCATTGGTGGTAAGGGCGATGGAAATGATGAAAGAGATTATGCTTCAGTGGGCATGGCGGGTAGAGTAAGAGTAAAGGTCGTAGGAGATGTAAAGCCTGGAGATTTACTTGTAGCGTCACAAATTCCTGGTGTTGCTATGGCGGGAACTCAAACAGGATCAATAATAGCTAAAGCACTAGAGCCACATTACGGTGCAGATATATCAAGAATTTCAGCTTTAATACTAAACGCATAAGGGGATAAATTGTCTAAAATACAACCAAGAAATGCCAACTATATAACTCCGTTGGACTTTAATGATTATCAAAGTTTTTTTCAAGGCGACTTACTTTCTTCCTATCAATTAGAAAAACTAGGAAGAATAAACCCGTTAGATGCAAATTGCTCTATACCAACAGGATCAGATCTAACAAATGAAGAGCTAGATTTAGTTGTAAAAAATGTTACTTTTGTTGTAACTGAAAAATGTAATTTGGCTTGCACATATTGCTATGAAACACATAAAACAAATGCAAGAATGACAAAAGAAGTAGCCAAAGCTGCTGTAGACATGATGCTAGAACAAGAAAAAGTTAAAGATTATTATGATNTAAATAAAACTCCAGCCGTTATCTTAGATTTTATTGGTGGAGAGCCATTGCTTGAAATTGATCTTATGGATTATATTGTAGAGTATTTTAAATTTAAAACATTTGAATTAGATCACCCTTGGCAATATAACTATATGATTTCAATTAGTACAAATGGAACTTTATATCTTTCTAAAAAGGTACAACAATTTCTTGCAAGAAATAAAGATCGTGTAAGTACAACTATTTCTATTGATGGAAATAAAAAACTTCATGACACTTGCCGTGTTTATAGAAATGGTAAAGGAAGCTATGATATTGTTGAAAGATCTGTAAAGCAATGGGTTAAAGATAATGATGGAAGAGCTCAAACTAAAGCAACTATTGCACATGAAAATGTTCCATATATGGTTGAATCATTTAAACATTTATTTGAAGAGTTAGGTGTTACTGGTGGTATAAGCAATTTTGTTTATGATAAAGGGTGGGAAGTTCCAGATTCTAAAATTGGATATGACAACCTTAAAGCACTAGCTGATTGGCTATGTGACGAAGAAGGAAATCAAAAATATTTCTTATCTTATTTTGATGAATCAATAGGCAAACAAGCTCCAAATGATGATAATTTTTGTGGTGGTAACGGTGGTATGTTGGCATTTAGTGCTGAAGGACAAGCTACACCATGTTTGAGATTCTTAAAATATACCCTTAATAGAAAAGATGAACAAGTAATTGGAAATGTTTGGGATGGACTCGAATGGAATAAAGAAAACGAATGGCTTAATCTATTAACAAATGTTACAAGAGTTAGCCAGTCCCCACCAAAATGTTTACAATGCCCAGTCACATCAGGTTGTGGCGGGTGTACAGCAATGAACTATGACTATACTGGTAGTCCAGATATCAAAGCTACGCATGCTTGCAAAATGCATAGAGCAAGAGTTTTGGCAAACGTATATTATTGGAATAAAGTCTATAGGCGGTATAATGAGAAAAGAAGATTTGCTATGAATATGCCTATTTCGTGGGCTCTTGAAATCATTGATGAAGATGAGTACTGGATGTTATGCGATTTGGCTAAGGAGGATTTTTAATGGCTTGTGCTAAAGGAAGTTGTTCAGGATTTTGTGCTGGTGGTTGCGGTGGCGGTTGCACAGCATGTGTGGGTTGCACCAGTTGTACTGGTATGTGTACAGGTGGTTGCAAAGGTTGCACAGGAACTTGTTCAGGAACTTGTTCAGGAACTTGTACAAGCTGCTCTAGTTGCACAGGAACTTGTACAGGTTGCACAGGAACTTGTTCAGGAACATGTACTGGTTGCACAGGAACTTGTTCAGGAACATGTACTGCAAACTGTAATTCAAACTGTTCTGGTGGATGCATAAGTTGCTCTGGAACTTGTTCTGGCAGTTGTTCTGGATGCTCTGGAACTTGCTCTGGAGGCTGCACAGCTTGCACAGGAACTTGTTCTGGTACTTGTAATAATGCATGTACTTCGGGTGCTGCTTCTTCAACAATAGCAGCAATTGGAGCTAACATACTTGCAAAAGGAACTGTTACTTCAGCAGATTTTAATGACTTTTTAACATATACAGTCGGGGAGTATACAAGAAGATCTTTAACTCCAACATATAATGCTTATTCAGTAACTCCAGTACAGGACGGTAAAGTACTGATAGAACATGCAACAAAAATATTAACAGATTTAAATAATTTTCCAAGCAGCGGTAAGTCATATGGCGTAACCCAATATGATATAATTAATACATCATCAATGTCAGACGCAATAACTTATTTACAAACATTGATGAATACAAATATAGTAGGTTAAGAGGATATAATGGATTTATTATCAATATCAGAATCAGCAAGTCAAATTGCTATGAAAATTGAAGCAGAAGATCAATCGGTAGTTCAAGATTTAAACAGTTTGATTGCTAGCTTAAATGATCCTGATTTTTCTTCTCCTGTTGAAGTTGCATTAAATTCATTATCATTGTTAGTTGAAGATATATCTAAAAACAAAAATACATTTTTTAATTATTTAAAAACAAGAATTGCTTCAAATAGATGTATAGATTTTGATTTTATTGATTATTTTGCAAAAGTTCAAAACCCAGATTTAACAAATGTGGAAGACCTTTTAGACGAGAATAAAAGATTTACAACAGATGAAAGAAATCATCAGTATTACTATTATTTAAGCATGAAGGCAATTCAAACAAAAAACCCAGCTATTATTCAAAAAGCAATTGATATATTGCAGTCTTTGAGCTAATAATGAAATATTTATTATACATAGACGAAACATACCGTCTTGATGGACAACGTACAGAGCAAATATTTGATTCCCGTGAGGAAGCAATATCAGCATATTTAAGCCAAAGAAAAGGTATGGTAAATATTACTGTAATTGATGATAGCGGAAGAAGAAAAGTGCTTCAAGATGAAAATGGAAAGAAATATATGAAGGGTAGTCCATTCTATAATTTTCCTCACATACCACATACATCTATTCTAGATGGAAAAGAAATACCAACTACCTAGGGGTAATAATGCAAACAGTAGAACAAGAAAGAATTGATTTTTTTAAAAAGTATGGAACTATGGAGCCTAATGAAGAGGAGCTTCTTAGAAAAATACTTGCTCTTGAAGGTGAGCAAAAAATGTTTATAAAGCTAAATCACGATTTATGTAAAGAATATAAATACATTTGCTATAAAGTTGATGGTTTTCAAAATGCTTTAAATTCATATCTTAACTCTACAACTGAAGCAGCAAATCAGATTAACTTTGAAAAGTTTGTTGATAAAATTGCACAACTTGTTATTGAAAAAGAAGAAGTGTTTGAGCTTCTCGCAACTAGCGTTTTGCCAGAAAGAATTTATGCTTTTTTAAACTTAGAAAAAAGAACACATTCTTATATGATAGAGCCTTATATGGAGGTTATGGTTATAGAGCCAGTTGATTCTGTAGGAATATTTACTCGTTTTTGTTTTACACACGGGATACACGAAGAACATAATTGTGCAACACACAGTCAAGACCATCAACATGGTGTTATTCACAATCACGATTAATCATGGCAGATTTTATATATAAACCCTTAGACGAAACAGATGTAGATATAGCAAGTGATCCAGATTCTGTTGTAGCTCCAATTTTAGGAATTAAAAAGTCTTTATTTATGCAGCAAGGTTCTGAAACAGTAATTACTGAGGGACCACTTGTTGATGGTGTAAAAGAAATCCTTGAAGAAATTCGTGATTATGTAGAAAGTGACGGAGGTCACATAGAATTTGTTGATATTACTAACGGATGGGTTAGATTATCATTTCAGGGAGCATGCGGATCTTGCGGAGTTTCAGCAAGTACGCTATTATATATAGAAGAAGAAGTATGTACTAGAATGCCCACTATAAAGGGTGTAGAAACAATTCAGGAGTAATTATGGCACATGATGAGCTTTATATAGCAGTAGACCAAGGTGTATGTACTGCTTGCGGTAGCTGTCAATCATGGTCCCCCGACGTTTTTGCATATACAATTCAATCCCTTGGTTATAACAGACTAGACAATAATACTGGAACTGTTCCAATTCCAAAAGAAATATGGGATGACGTTTTACCAACAACTGTTTTATGTCCACCAAGAGCAATTAAATTTTCTTATACACCTTTTGTAAACTTTCAGTCAACCCCCGACTTTGGAGCGGATTCTCCAGATAACCCTAATATTACATATACCATTGAAGATAATGAATGGTCAAGAAATGAACTTGAGGAGAATAAATGAGTACTATACTCTTAACTGAAGCAGCACAAAACAAAGTTGATTATTTTCTTAAAGAAAAGGGACGTAATGACTTGTACCTTAGAATTGGTGTTCAGCCAGGCGGGTGCTCAGGATTAAGATACAAGCTTGCATTTGATAATCGTGAAATAGAGGGCGATGTTATAAAAATGTTTGGTGACGTTAAAGTTGTTATGGACAAGATGAGTGCACCTTATTTAGATGGGGTAACTATAGATTTTGCTGACACGTTAGAAAAACAAGGTTTTACGATTGATAATCCAAATGCTACAAGCTCTTGTGCTTGTGGAGATTCATTTAACTAAGGATAAATATGCGTTTTCACGTTATAAGTTTGCCACATACGCAAACTACTAAAGACTATGTAAATTGTGCCTATACTGAAAAAGTTAGGCGTTTTTGCAATATGATGAAGTCTCTAGGTCATACAGTATATTTATATGCGGGTGATCAAAATGAAGCAAATGTAGATGAATTAATTACTTGTATTACTGAAGAACAAAGAGCTGAAGCTGCTAATGGATATCATTATACTTCTGTTCCTTTTGATCCCGCCCTCCCACACTGGCAAATATTTACAAAGAATGCAATTGAAGAACTTGGCAAAAGACTTGAGCAAAAAGACTTTATTTGTCTAATTGGTGGGACTATGCAAAAGCCAATTGCAGATGCTTATCCATCACATATATCAGTAGAATTTGGCGTAGGTTATGGTGGAGTATTTAGTAATTACAAAGTATTTGAATCATATGCTTGGATGCACAGTATTTATTCTATGTTTAAAAATCCAACTGCAGTAGATGGAAATTTTTACGATGTAGTTATTCCAGGGTACTTAGATCCAGATATGTTTCCGCTTCAAGAAACTAAAAAAGATTATTATCTTTATATGGGAAGAATGATATCTCGCAAAGGTATTCAAATAGCATCAGATACCTGTAAAGAGCTTGGTGTTAAATTAATTATGGCAGGACCAGGAGATGAGATACCGTCTTATGGCGAATATATTGGTCCAGTAGGACCAGAACAAAGAGCAGAGTTAATGGGCGGGGCAATAGGATTTTTTGCACCAACACTATATATAGAGCCATTTGGAAATGTTGCTATTGAAGCACAAGCATGTGGAACACCTACAATTACAACAGATTGGGGTGCATTTACTGAAACTAATATTAATGGTTTGACGGGATATAGATGTAGAACTCTTGATGAATTTTGTAAAGCAGCGGAAGATGTTAAAAGTCTTGATCCAAAAACCATATCAGATAGAGCTAAATCTCTTTATTCCGTAGATACGATTAGGTATCAATATGAAACATATTTTAAACGCCTATATCAACTATGGGGCGACGGATGGTATTCTAGAAATTAATGTGAGAGTGGTATAATTTAAATATGTCAACTGTGCCAAATAATAAAGGATTTAGATACCCTCAATACTCAGATTCTCCAGATGTACCAAGAGATTTGAGTTATTTGGCTGCAGATGTAGACACATATTTAAGTACACATCCAGGACCTTCGGGAGCTACAGGACCTACAGGGCCAACAGGTGTTACAGGTTCAGTAGGTGCTACAGGTCCTACAGGTTTGGGTGCCACAGGTGTCACTGGCCCTACTGGTCCTACAGGACCCACAGGTGTTACTGGTCCTACAGGACCAACAGGCGTTACTGGTCCAGTGGGTGCTACGGGACCTACTGGTTTTACAGGAGCTACAGGACCAACAGGACCAATCGGTGCCACAGGTCCAACGGGGCCTTCAGGAGCAAATGGATTTTCTTCAAGCTATTTTAAATATACAGCAAAAACATCTACGCAATCAGGAAACCCTGGGACAGGTAATATTTCTTGGAATAATACAACACAATCATCAGCAACGCATATTTTTGTTAGTGATGGCACAAGAGATAACATTGATGTAAGTATATTTATTTCTTCTTTAAAATCAGGAGATGTTTTATTACTCCAAGATGAAACAAATGGTGCAAATTATCAAAAATGGACATTAAATGCTGCACCAACATACTATTCAGGTCAATATTTAGATTTTTCAGTAACAGCGTCTAGTGTATCTTGGGCAGCTACAAATAATTCTTCAATTCTTTTAATTGCACAATCTACTGCAGTTGCAGGTCCGACAGGAGCTACAGGCCCTGCAGGACCAACAGGACCAATCGGTGCCACAGGTCCAGCGGGTGGCCCAACAGGAGCTACAGGCCCTACAGGACCTACAGGCATAGGTGCAACAGGTGCCACAGGAGCATCTGGATCTACAGGTCCAGCGGGTGCAACAGGTGCCACAGGCCCAACGGGTGCAACAGGTGCCACAGGTCCCACAGGAACAATACCATCAACAATTTCAGATGCTACAGGTTCATCTACAGCTTCAGCACCAGGATTTTTAGGAATACCTCAAGTTATTAATTCTGCAACTTCTACAAAAACTTTTGCTTTTTCAGATATGGGAAAACATATTTATAATACATATTCTACTTCACCTGCAGCATTTACAATTCCAGCAAATTCTACATCAGCTTTTCCAATTGGTGCAACAATATCAATTGTAAACAATTCAACAACAACCTGCACGATTGGAGTAACATCAGATACTTTACTGTGGGCGGGATCTGGAACAACTGGAACAAGAACATTAGCAAATTATGGAGTAGCAACACTTCTTAAAATAGAAGCAACGAAATGGATAATTAGCGGAAACGGATTGTCATAATGTCTGGTATAGTTCAAGGATTTATGAACTTTATACAAACGGGATTAAAATCATTTTCTGACGCTTTTGCAAGAACCACAACAGGATTTCTGGGCACACCTTGGGAAACAATTAGGGGAACTTGGTTTGCAAATGGAACGCAAGCACAATCAAATGATTTACCATCAAACAATTCAATAGCAGCAGTAACTATGTCATCGGTAAATGGATATGCCACTGCACAAAATGTTACACCAGGAACGGGGGTTTCTTTTTGGGTAGTAGATTCAGATAATTGGTTTGCATCAACAGCTATTCAAGCTAATGATACTTATACATATGCATATAATCAAGCATACACAGCAACTTCACAGGGGTCAAGTCAATCTTATTACTACACTAGATATTATTATTCTTATGCTTGTGTAGCATATTATTCGTCTAACGGTACTCCAAGATACCAAGTTTGTTCAGGTTATGTTACAAATGGTCCATATTTACAAACAACGTATTATTACTATACATATAATGCAGTTGCAAATCCAGCAATAGATCCACTTGCTGTTTCAAGCTATGTTGTCAATATAATAAAATCTGTAGCTGGAACAGTAACAAATATTTTTTCAACCGCATTAACAAGTATTGCATATACACTTTCTGTTCATTTTTACAATTCAACAATTGATGTAACAGTAAGCGATAATAGTTTTCCACCAAATATTTTAGGATCGGGAACAGTGACAAATGTTACAGAGACAAAAGGAAGTAAAGCGGGTATAATTTTAAGTACGTCAGCTAAAAATCAAGGATACACAATCGGATATTTTACAGCATCATCAGAGTAGCAAGGATATAATAAAATGAAAATACTTAAATTTATTCCAAGTTTGAGTGTAAATAAAAAATTTAAACACCCAGTTCCAATGAAAAAATTAATACCTGAATGGTACATAAAAGCTGAAAGAACTTATTTTGATAAGCATAAGCAAGAAATTCCAGGTTTAAAAACCTGTGTGCCATTTTTGGATGGTTTAACTGCAGGTTATGCTTTAGTAACACCAGAAAACTTATATGTTTCTTATGATGAAAATGGTAAAGTAAAAATTGAATGGGATTCCGAAGAAAGTTTTATAAGTGAAAGACAAGGACTTTCGGGCCATACAATGCCAAGACCAGCGGGACATGAAGATAACCATCTAGTTTGGTGCGGAAATTGGGGATGGAAAACTCCAAAGGGATATAGTACATTAATTACTCATCCTTTAAATAGGTTTGATCTTCCTTTTACAACAATGTCTGCAATAGTAGATACAGATGGTTACAATGGATGGGGAAATATACCCTGGTTTATTAAAAGTGGTTTTGAAGGAACGATCCCAGCTGGAACACCATATGCACAAATTATGCCAATAAAAAGAGAAAAATGGATGTATGTTCAAGATTGGGTAAGTACTAATAAAGTTGTAGAGCAAGGTAATATAGTAAGAGCTGGAAATGGTGTTTACAAAAAGATATGGCGTAAAGAAAAGGATTTCTCGTGATAAAGAAAAAGAAAAAAAATATTGAAAAACCTATAGTTATAGAAAATTCTATAATTTTAGGAATTGTTGTGGATGACGAAATAATTGAAAAATTTGGTGTGTCTTCATCAAGATTAGCTTCTTTGTTTTTGAGTAATCCAAAATTTATAGAAATTAAAGAATAATGTCTATTTATATTGCTATACCAACTTTGTATGATAATCAAATAAATTTTACAGTAGAAGAAGCAATAAGAAACGCTGTAAACCCAGATCAATTATCAATATGTTTAGTTTTTATGGACACCCAACATAAAGAAATTGATTGTGATAATTTTTTTAAAGAAAAAATATTACCATTAAAAAAATATAATCAAGTAAAAATAAAAAGATTTAGTAGTAAGGAGCACGAATCGGGCGTAGGGTTTGGAAGAAATGAAGCTATGTCCATGTATAATGGAGAAGATTATATCCTTCAAATTGACTCACATACAAAATTTGATAAAAAATGGGACGTTATCTTGATAGATATTTTTTCTGAAGCTTTAAAGGTTACAAAAAATGAAAAAACAATATTGACAGCTTATTTACCAGCATATGCCCATGATGACGCAAATGTTCGTGGTAATTTTGGAACATTAAAATTAGCAAAGTATCCATTTTTTGTAACTCAGTTTAGGTTTGACGGCGGTTTGCCAAGCTGGACAGATACCAATCTTGTAGAAGGAGATTTAAAGGTTGATGAAATTTTTGTCCCATCAGTAAAATTTAATGCACAGTTTGCGTTTTCTAATAAAAATTTTTATGAAAATTATGGTTTGCCAAAATCTGTTGTATTTTGGGAAGAAGAATTAATTCAAACAATTAATCTACTTGATTCTGGTTTTTCCCTTGTTTTTCCAAATCAAACATTACCACTGTCACATTTATTCCAAGATGATGTAAATAAAGATTTAAGGTCAAATAGCTTTAGGGTAAGTGGTGCAAATACTGAACTTTTAGACGCAGAACAATATAACAATAAAATTCGTAAAACATATTTTGATTTTATTGAAGATCCAGCAAATAAGTCTAAAATTGACAGATTTTATAAGTATGCCAGGGTTCATCCAATACATGGCCCATACATGATAAACTATATTCCAAAAGAGTATAATCATTAAATATGTAAGTGNTTGTACAGGCGGTATAATTGAGGTATTATGTCATACAAAAAGATAGTTTTAAGAGATGATCCTGTAGCCTATTGGCCAATGGCGGGACTTTCTTCACAAAAAACATATGCAAATATGTTTCAAGAGTATACAAAATATCAACAATGGATAGATATGCAATTATCATATTCTCAAGATTCATCAGCATTTACAATAGAAGATGTTTCAGAATATGGCAATCACGCTGGCTTTACATTAGGCATTCCTGTTTTCCAAAATATACTGCCACTTTCAACAAAATCATCAACTGATTCTCAAATAGCAGCATGTGAAATTAATGATAGTTCAAGTATAGAGATACCTAATTTAGATAATGCATATAAAATTTTTTACAAAGGAACCGAAGAAGTAAAATTTGGAATTGAATTTTGGATTTTATTTCCTAATCAAATAAATACTAAAAATTCAATTATAAAAATTGAAAATGAAAATAAAAATATAATTGCTGAAATTTATGCTTTAGATGATTCAATTTATTTTAATTTAAATGGAATAGATGCGGTGTCTGGGTCATTGCTTTCTTATACTACAAAAAAACAAATTTCTTCTTATGATAAAAAAATACATGTTTTTGCAATGTATAATGAAAAAAATATTGAGATATTTGTTAATGGAATATCTCAAGAAAGTATAAACATGTCTTCAAGGTTTGAATTTACAGAATCAAATTATAATAAAATATTTTATTATATTGGTCCAGCACCATCAAATAATTCTTATATAATAAGTGATTTAGCTTTTTATTATAATAAACTTTCAAGTAATCAAATTAACAACCATATTGTTTGGGGAAATAGAGATAGTAGTCCAGAGCTATATGTCAAGCAAGGAGAAGCATATCATTTTGACATAAAAAATCAAGACTATATGTATTCTATTAAAAAAGATTTCGTTATAAAATCTGATTACGACAAAGGAAGTTACGCTGGATTATATTTTGATGGAACTGGATTGACTATACCAGTTACTCAATTTTCACAAGAATACTATGGAAGTTGGTATTATAATCTTCCAATATCAGCTTATGAAAATTTTAAGGGAATAGATATAAGCTGGGATAGCGGTTCACAGAATATACATGTTTTATCATCATATGATAATGGGTTGACATTTAATAATTTTGTTGAAAATAATAAACTTGTTTCAAATTTTTTGACCACTGCAACTAGCATGAATTCTTCAAATTTGCTTTTAAAAGTTCAAATTTATTCTCCAGATAGCAGCTTGCCAATTCAACCAAGATTAGATAATTTATCAATAAAAATCTACAAAGATTTAACTATTATTTCAGATGCAGGTGGGTTTTCCATAGCCCCGTTATCTGGAAAAACATATAATATATCAAAAGAACAAAATAAAATTATTTCAAACCCTGAAAATCTGGGACTATACTTTACGAGTCAAGATAATGGAACAACATATCCAGGAACTGCAAAAATATCATCAGCAAATAGCTCAACCTATCAGTCTTTAGAGTTTTGGCTTAAATATAATGATGCGGGAGAAGCAATAGTATCAAGCTCTACAAATTCTAACTCATCCCTTTATTTAGTAGAAAATAACGGGATAAAAACATTCTATGTTGGATCTGGTATTGATCATCTTTATATAAATGGGATCGAATACCATAATAGTGATAATTTTCAAGCAGTTTCAGGAAGAACTTATCATATAGTATTGGCTTTTGCTACACAGCAAACAGATGAAATTTTATTAAATGGTTGCCTAGTAACAGGCGTAAATCCATCAAGTTGCAGTATAGGGCATATATCTTTGCATCAAGTAGAACTATCTCAAGCAGATGCTATGAATAGATATTTATCTTATTTAACATTATTTGTTGGTTCAGTGCCAGATGATGGTACAACTATAATTGGTAGCCTTGCTGAATATTCTGATGAGTCAACTAAATTAAATGGCGGTATAGCTGTCATATCAAGACCACATACATATTAAAAATGGTAGTCAGCAGTACATTTTCTTCGCTTTAACAACACAGAATGGTATTATAGCAATATGGCAAAAATGAAAATCACACCAATTGATGAAGTAAACTGGGGCCTCTATATGTGGCAAATGCCAGATGAATCTCTTATTATGGATGAAGAAGGCGGATACCTTTGCATCCCGTCAATGAAGGGTGACATTGTTCAAATAAAAAAGCTTAAAAAAGCAGCACAGGAGTATGGCGTTGACGAAGGAAAGCCTTTGTTTTTTGCGGGACATAGAAAAGTAACTGACGAAGAGCTTGAAGAGCAACGACAAAGAGCTGATATGGGTCTAGTGCCAGATCCACAGGATATTCCAGCAATGATGGAATATTTTAAAGAAGCTAAGGAAATGGGGCTATAAAAATGGATCACAGAGTTACCGTTATGAATGATGATGAAGATGGCTCAAATCTCATTAACATTAAAACACCTGAAGATGCATTTGTAAAGTCCTATACTACTCAAGAAGAATTTGACGATCCTTTTATGCAAAAGTGGTCGGAGATAAAAAAGAATGATGGCTTAAGCCCAAATATACGTCGTCAAGCAAATAGACTAGAAAAAGCATTTACTGGACAAGATGATGCCAAGTCAAAGAAATTAGACCCATTAGATTTGACTGGATATTCATTATTCCAGATTGTACAGCCTCCATACAACATGCTTTATTTATCACAGCTTTATGATATATCTCCATATCATCACTCAGCTGTAAATGCTAAAGTAGCAAACGTTATTGGGTTGGGATATAAGTTTGAAGAAACATTTAAAGTTACACAAAAAGTACAAGATGTTATTGATGATCCAAAGAAACTGGACAAGCTTCGCACAAAAATTGAAGCAGCAAAAGTAGAGTTAAGAGAATATCTAGAATCATTAAACTCAGACGATTCATTTTTAGAAAACATGAAAAAGGTCTACACGGACCTAGAAGCAACAGGAAATGCATATCTTGAAGTTGGTCGTACATCAACTGGCAAAATAGGTTATATTGGTCATATTCCAGTTACAACAATGCGTATCCGCCGTCACCGTGATGGTTTTGTACAAGTTGTTTATAACCGTTATACATTTTTTAGAAATTTTGGAGATACCGAAACCCCAGACCAGATTGGAACTGATCCCCAGCCAAATGAAGTAATTCACTTCAAAAAGTTTACTCCTTCCAATACTTACTATGGCATACCAGACATTTTATCTGCTAAAAATGCTGTAGCGGGTGATGAGTTTGCTCAAAGATTTAATCTTGATTATTTTGAAAATAAAGCCGTACCAAGATATGTTATTACTGTAAAAGGTGCAAAGCTTACGGCAGAGTCAGAGCGTAGACTCCTGGAGTTTTTCCAAACAGGACTCAAAGGAAGAAACCATAGAACTCTTTATATCCCACTTCCATCAGATGGAGAAAATGCTCGTGTTGAATTTAACATGGAGCCAATTGAAGCGGGAGTTCAAGATTCTTCATTTAAGAATTATGCAGTAGAAAATAGAGATCGTATTCTTATTGCCCATCGTGTACCAATTTCAAAAATTGGTATGCCAGCAGACGTATCACTAGCAAATGCTAAAGATGCAGATAAGACATTTAAAGAGCAGGTTTGCCGTCCAATGCAAGAAGAGCTTGAGTATAAACTTAACAAGATTATTGCTGAATTTACAGATGCTTTTGTGCTTAGATTTGAAGAATTGGCTCTTACAGATGAGGAGACACAGTCTAGAATTGATGCAGCCTATCTTGTAAACAAGGTAATACTTCCAAATGAAGTTCGTTCAAGATTAAGCCTTGCACCAATTGAAGGCGGAGATGTTCCACTTGATCTTAATGCTACAGATGCTACAGAAACCAAGGTTGATGCAAAAGGAACCAGAACACGGGACAAAGAAAGAAATCTTAATGCATCAGACAAAATGGGTAGCGGAAGAAACCCACAAGGAGAAGGTAGAAAACAGGATTAATATTAGCTGCTAATTATGCGTTATGTATAAAGCTTGATATTATTTATTTACATATGGAACTACAAAAGACGTACTGGCAAAACAGCGAATCAACAATGGCCTTGTCCTTTCCAATTGCAAAGGTTAACAAGGAAAAAAGAACCGTATCTGGCTTCGCCTCCTTGGACAACGTAGATCGTCACGGAGACATTGTAACATCAGAAGCTAGTAAAAAAGCATTTGAAAATTTCAGAGGAAATATTCGTGAAATGCATGGTCCTTCAGCTGTAGGTAAAATGATTGATTTTAAGGAAGACTCTTTTTTTGATAAGAGCACTGGCAAAAAATATAATGGCGTTTATGTAACAGCATATATCTCAAAGGGTGCTCAGGATGCATGGGAAAAAGTTCTTGATGGAACTTACTCAGGATTTTCAATTGGTGGAAATATCGTAGATGCAAAAATGGAAAAAGCGGATGATGGCGAAGAAACAAGAAGAGTCATTCATAACTATGACCTACATGAACTGTCATTAGTAGACTCCCCAGCAAACCCTTTAGCTAACTTTTTTTCTATTCAAAAAATGGCACAAGGTATAGTTACAGAAAATGTATTTTGGTGTAAAGAAGATGAAGTAACTTCAACATCAACAGCAGTTGCAAAAGATTGCGTTGTGTGTGGAGATCAAATGGAAAGCATTGGTTGGGTTGAACAATCTGATACAGAAAAATTTGAAGCAATTGAAAAAGTTATTGATTCTTATTTAAGAAAAGATGATGCTCCAGGACCAGATCATGCTGCAACAACACATGACTCAGATCCACAAAATGTAATAAGCAGCGATCAAACAATTAACCTTTATCCAGATCAAAATAAAACAAAACAAGTTTCGCCTATTGATGTCACTAGTGCGATTAAGAAAAATGAAGGAGGTAATGAAATGACAGAAGATACAAACGCAGAAGTAGTTGAGACTACTGAAGTAACTCCAGCAGCAGAAGATGCAGTAGTTGCTGTTGATGAAGCAGCAGACTTTGCAGGTGAAGGAATCGAAAAGGCTGTAACTATTTCAGAGGTTGAGGATACCCTTGATTTCACAAAAATGGTAACCGACCTTAAGACCTCCATTAATGAAGCAATTGAAAAGAATTATGCAACTCACGCTGCAACAGTTCAAGATGTTTATCGCATGGTAGAGGAAACCAGAGCAGAAATGCACAAGGCGATTGATGAATTGAAGGCAAAGAATGAAGAAATCAATAAGACGATTGGGGAGATGTATGGCAAGATTGAATATGTTGACCATGCCCTTAAAGGGTTCGAATCCGCAACCGCAGTAAAGAAGTCTAGCGATCTTAACGGGTCACTAGAGGAAACAAAAATACAAAAAAGTATATGGCAAGGACACTTCCTCGGTGTTAATAGCTTAACTAAATAATCTAAAAAAAATAAGGTGGTGAAATAATAAATGAGTAATGAACTTCTACAAAAAGTAATAGATACAACAAATCTCGGAACATCAGGTTCTGATCTTTCAGGCGATGGTCGTACCCTTTCAGGTACTGGTCTCCTCTATCCAGATCAAGCTAATCGTTTCCTTGATTACATGTGGGATGCAACGATTCTTGCTAAGGCAGCTCGTACAATCCGCATGCGTTCAAACGTAACAGAAATTGATCGTGTTTCAGTGGGACAGAGAATCATGACTGTAGCTTCTGAGGATAATCCAAAGGACTACACAAATACAACTTCAGGTCAGACTGGAGAATTCTCAAATGCAGCTGCAACATTTTCAAAGGTTTCGTTGACAACCCGCAAGCTTCGTCTTGATTGGGAACTCTCATCTGAGTCTCTTGAGGATAACCTTGAGGGTCCAGATCTAGAAGACCACATTGCACGTCTTATGGCTACCCAGGCTGGTAACGATATCGAGGATGTTCTCATCAACGGTGTCGGAACTGGTTCAGGATTGCTATCTGCGTTCAAGGGATTCCGTCAACTCGCAATTGACAACGCACACGTCGTAGACGCACAAGGTGTTGGTCTCGATAAGCAAGTATTTAACCTTGCAATCAAGACTCTCCCACGTAAGTATAAGCAACGTCGTAATCAACTTCGCTTCTTCACAGGATCGAACTTGGTTCAAGACTATCTATACAACCTAACCGCTAATGCTGGTTCTGTAAACCCATTCGATATCGCTTCTGGCGTTATTCGTGGTGATGTTGCAGCCAACGACGGTGGTCCAGGTACCGTAACTCCGTTTGCTTTTGGTATTCCTGTCATCAACGTTCCGTTGATGGATGAGACAAAGACTGGTGACTACAATACACCTTCTGGTCTTCATGGAGATGTCCACTTGACATTCCCACAGAACTTTATCATTGGTATCAAGCGTGATGTAACTGTTTATCGTCTATTCCAACCAAAGAAGGATACAATTGAGTACACTCTCTTTATCCGTGTTGGTTGTGCAGTCGAAAACTACGATGCACACGTAATCGTAAAGAACGTTAAGGTTGCTGGTTCAGTAGCTTCTGGTGCATTTGGATCCGTATCACACGGTGCAAATGTTACTGGTGGTAATGGAACATACACATTCTAATCTAATTAGATGTAAGATTAAGGGAGATATGAGAATATCTCCCTTATTCATTTTCTGATATAATGAACATTAACGAAAGGATTCAAATGTCATTTTTAGACTTAAAAATCACAGAATTAAAAAAAGTTGCAGATACATTCGGAGTTGATGCTTCGGCTGCAAAAACAAAACAAGAACTAGCAGCACTACTAGAAGAAGAAGGGGTTACCTTCCAAATGTATGATAAGCTTGCTAATGTTGAAAAGATAGACGTAGAAGTACCAGAAAGAAAAGAGAAAAAAGCTTTGAAGACAGAAAGTTCAGTTTTAGTAAAGATGGAAAGAGGAAACTTTTCATACCAGGCATTAGGATATACATTTACACATGAACATCCTTTTGTAGCAATGTCAGAGTCAGACGCACAGCGTATCTTTGATACTCAGCCTGGATTTCGACTTGCTACTCCACGAGAGGCTCAAGACTACTACGCATAATAGGGGGCAATTTAATTGCAAGATATAACCAGGGGAACACAAGAAAAAATACATCTTAATGTATTTAGCGACAACGTTTTAGTACAAGCAGATCATGTACCGCTGGTAAGCGTATATGATGCAGACGACGATGCAGCACCAATTACAGGTTTCTCTGGTCTTGCAACAGATGAAGAGCAAGATGGAATATATTCATATTTACTTACACCTTCATTAACAAATGTTTGCAGGGTTTTAAAAATAGTTTGGTCATATCAAATAAATGGCACACAATTTGATCAAGAAGATTTCTATAGAGTAAGCCAGGTATACGCTAGCGTAAGCGATATTATTGACTTTTTGGGATTTGGCTCTATGCCATCAGATCTTTTTTATCAAAATCCAGAAAAAATTACAAGTGCTGAAAAAATAGCAAGAACTATTATTGAAGGATATACAAACCAGTCTTTTACAACATATTATGGTTCACAAGAACAATTTGGAAAAGGCTCAGATGCATGCCCATTAATTCAAAAAATGATTACACTTGATAAAGTGTGGGAAAATGATATTTTAGTTATTGATAATACAACAGATCCAAAGTTAAATACTTTTGGATTTCCGCTTGAAATAAGCCCTACAGGCTTTACCATAAGAATAGTAAATTCGGGTTGGGATGTAAGATATGATAATCAAGTAGACCCCCTTGTACTTTATTATGGAAGATTTAGAGATGGAACAAGATATAAATTCCAAGGACAAATTGGATACAAATATGTTCCAGAAGATATTAAAATTGCAGCTATGCTTCTTGTAAATGATATTCTTGCAAATGATTTTAACTGGAGAAACAAATATCTTAAGAAAATTGATCTCAGTGAAATTTCATTTGAAATGGCGGGAGGGGCATTTAATGGTACAGGTAACGTTACCGTAGATAATATCTTGGATCAATACCGTAATACCAATATTGTCATCATATAATGTTTAATTCAACAATAGGCTCAATAATGAATATGACTGCAGAAATTTATATGCAGCAAAACTTTCAAGATCCAGATACTGGAGCAGTATCACGCCAATGGATTTATGAAAAAACTGTACCATGCAAAATAGAACCTATAAAATCAAGAGGTACAAATACAAAAGGTGATAACAAAATTTTTACAGCTGGAGATAAAACAAGAGCTGGATATGATGAAAACCTTCAACTTAAATTTAAAGGATTAGAGTTATTAAGTAAGCGTTGGAGAATTGCAAATATAAGATCAAGCGATGGAATGCAAGTATTTGTTGAAATAGACAAATATGATCAGCCAGATACAGTATTTGAAGTATCAGCTTCACACGCAGTATTAGACCCATTTGGTAAACTTTCTTATTACGAAGCCACATTACATAGGGTGCCAGTACAAGACAATGATCAAACTATCATTAGACGCTAAAAGCATAGATAGCTTAAATAAAGAGCTTAATTTAAAAGTTCAAGCAATTGGTGAAATGACTAGTCCAACTTATACACAAGAAATGGCTAAAGCCGTATTTACGCTTGTAAGCGAAAAATTTGTTTTGGCAGCAGATAGATATGCTGTAAGAAATCCTAAAAAAATGCACCACGTTTATGAATGGGGAAAAATAGGAAATCCAAGAGCAAGGCTTTTTATTATGCAAAGAGATAGAATACTTGGGGGCAATTTACAAATTTCATCAAAGTTTAAGATTTCTAAAACTAAAGTTCCAATAAATCCAGAATTATTAATACCAGGAAAAACTGGAAAATATGTGAGCAGAAGAAGTGTATTTAGAAATAAAGCAGACATTATGGAAATGGGCATACCAATTAATTTTCAAGCAAATAGGGTTTTGTCATTTATGGGAAGAAATGGTCAACAGTTTATGCAGCCAGGCAAAATTATTCATATACAAAACCCAGGTGGGATTGCGACTAGAAATGCATTTAGCCAATTCATGTTAACTTGGTATAATGAGAATGCTCAAAAAATAATGGATAACTCAGGTTTATATGAAAAAATAGCTAATGAAGCATCTATTATTTTAAATAAAAATGGATCAACTTCTGCACAAATGAAAAAATCTTTATTTAATACAATGGGTAAAGTGTCAAAAGGAAAGGTTGTGGTTGAATGACAAACTATACGTACTTAGCGTCATATGATATCCGTAAAGCCGTTTTAAACGAGCTTATAGCCCATAACCTAATTGACCTTAATGATTACTATGCAGATGGCTTTGACACCGCCCTAGAGCCTGTTATACCCGCTCAACAGGTACCAGAATTTAATAACCTACTCCCAGGTAAAACTTATATTATTTACGATGTTGTTCAAAATAACACGGGTGTCCAATGGTGGATGTCAGAAGAAACAATAACCTTTGACATTACATCAAGAAATCAAGCAGAAATACAGACATTTATTAATTTAATTATAGATCTTTTTAGAAGGTATGACCTTTCAGCAAAAGACGTAAATCTGTCTTTAAGCCAAAATAGCCCTTACACATATTATTATTTTAAGCTAGAATCCTCAGATCCAGTCCAAGCTTTTCAGGATGAAGGCGGGTTTATGAGTGGCCTAGTCTCAATAACATACTCATATAGCCGTGAGTTAGACGCATCTGGAAGATACTTGTAAATTTGTTTTATTATGGTTTAATGCTATCCTTTTCTTTGAGGAAGTAAATTGTCATCTTTTTTAATTTAAATTAAATAAGGTGGTGAAATAAAAAATATGGCTACAAATACAAAAAATGTAATCGTTGGTGCAGCAGATCTATTTATCTCTAATGTAAACGGAGATGGTCGTCCACAAACAACTGCAACAGATTTAGCAGGATTGCTCCCAAGTGGACAATCCGCTCGTACAGGTTTATTGGCTTCTAGCGATTATCGTGAAGTTGGATATACCAACACAGGACTTGAAATTTCATACGAACCAAATTATGGTGAAGTTATGGTTGATCAACTTCTTGACGCAGCTCGTCTATTTAAGCAAACACTTAAAGTTATGCTTAAGACAGAGCTTGTTGAAGCAACTCTTGAGAACCTTCAGCTCTCATGGGGACAAATGGATACTTACTATGTAAATAAGACAGGAAGTTCAATTTCTGGAGTAAATGCTCTTGATTCTACAAAGGTTCAATCAGCAGATTCTCTTTCAAATACACTTCACATGGCAGCAGGTGCTCTTGGAGACTCTCCAGTAGAGCGTAACCTAGTTGCCGTTGGTAATGCTCCAGGATACATCAACAATGATGGAACCAAAGCTTCAAAGCGTAACAAAGAGCGTGTCTATGTTGCTCGTCGTGTAGTATCAATTGATACAACAGCACATGGCCTAAAGCGTGATTCTGCAACAGTATTCCCAGTGAATTTCCGTTGCTTACCAGATGATCGTGATACAGATTATGCAGGTTCTGAATACGGTATTGTTATTGACCGTGTATGGGGAACTAACTAATTAGTTTTAAAAAAACTTAATATTGAAATTCAAGCCCCGTCATTTATGGCGGGGTCTTGAGTTTGTGTATGCATGTTATATTGGTATAATTTAAACAACTAAACAAAGGAGCTATAAATTGGCAACCACAGTATACGATATTGTAGAGATTGAATTATCAAATGGTGAGACTCTCACCCTAAAACCACTTCCAATTAAGAAACAAAGAAAGTTTATGGAGATTATTCAAAAGATGGATGATCCAAATTTGCAGTCAGAAGATGACGCAATGAATATTTTTATAGAAGCAGCTATGGTCTGCCTAGAAGTTTTTAAACCAGAATTATCAAAAGACAAAGATACTTTTGAAGAAGTAATTGAAATCCCTACGATGATGAAGATTCTTGAAATAGCAGGTGGCTTAAAGCTTAATGACCCAAACCTCCTGGGAGCAGCTCTAGTTGGGATGAACTAGATCTTAGCTCCTTAGAGTCCGAAGCTTTTCTGCTCGGTCATTGGAAAAACTTTGACGAGCTAGAAGAAAATCTTTCACTTGGTGAACTTATGGCAATCATAGATGCATCAAGAAAGAAAGAGGATCGAGACAAAAGATTCATTGCAGCAATCAATGGCATAGACCTTGATGCAAGCAGTGAAGCTAACATGCAAGACATAGCTGAAGTTAACGGTAGACAAGCTAGAGAAGAAGGCTTCGGAGTTAATGAAGGAATTGGCGTGTTAAATTGGGGGGATGATGAATGGCAAGAGTAGAACTTAATATAGTCGCACTGGGCGACTTTAAGTCTATTAATACCCAAATAGCCAATTTAAAAACTCAAGTTGAATCACTTAACAAAAGTTTAAGTGGCGTAGGTATAAACTCTAATTTATCTAAACAACTTCAAGAAGCAAATGCTGCATTTAAAGCAACCATGCTTTCAACTGGTCAATTTACATCAAATACCGTTGCTTTAAAAACTGAAACAGAAAAGTTTGGCGAAGCACTTGCTACAGGAAAATTAAAATTAACTGAATATTTCCAAATAATTAGAGCGGGTTCAGCAAGTGCTACAGCTCAAATGAAATCCTTAGCCTTAGAACAAACTAAGCTACAAAATTCAATAGTAATGTCAGACCCTACAAAACAAGGGGTTATGTCTGTTTATACACCTACAAAAATTAATGAAGTTGCAAATGCTACAAAAATTGCAACAAACATGCAAAATCTTTATAACATTGCTGTAAAAAAAGGAACAGAAGGATTAATTAACTGGGGTAAAAATACCCAATGGGCAGGTCGTCAGTTAACTGTAGGTATGACTGTTCCTCTTACAATATTTGGAAGCACTGCTATGCAAACATTTAAGCAGGTTAATGATGAGCTTGTAAGATTGCAAAAAGTTTATGGAACTGGACTAGTTCAGCCATCGCAAGCAGCATTAGATCAAATTAAAAATCAAGTTTTAGGTTTATCTAAAGAGTTAGCCTCTGGCTTAGGTATTGCAGTAAAAGACACAGCATCTATGGCTGCTGATTTAGCAGCCGTTGGTATGCAAGGACAAGATCTTATTAACTCAACAAGAGAAGCAATGCGTTTACAAAAACTTGGTGAAATGAGTACACAAGATGCCATGCAGACAACTATCTCCTTGCAAAATGTTTATAAATTAAATACTCAACAATTATCTGGTGCAGTTAACTTTCTTAACGCCGTTGAAAACCAAACATCAACATCTCTTCAAGATTTAGCAGCAGGTATTCCAAAAGTTGGACCAATTGTTCAACAGTTAGGTGGATCTTTTAAAGATACTGCCGTAATGATGGTAGCAATGAAAGAAGCTGGTGTCCCAGCAGCACAATCTGCAAACGCAATTAAATCAGCAATTGCTTCTTTAATTAATCCTACAACTTCAGCACAAAAAGCTTTTGCTGCATACAATATTAATCTTAAATCAATTGCGTCAGAAACGGGTGGAAATCCAGTTAAAATGATTATGCAATTACAGTCTGCATTAAAAGGTTTGCAACCACTGGCACAAGCACAATTAATTGAAAAGCTATTTGGAAAATTTCAAGAAGCTAGAATACAAGCATTGATAACAAACTTAGGTGCTGCAACAAGTCAAACTAAAACAGCATTTGAGTTAATGAACGCCTCAGATTCCCAGCTAGCGGGAATTGCTAAAGGCGAATTAAAAACTGCTACCGAATCAGTAACTGGTAAATTTCAAAGAGCTATAGAAACAATGAAAGCTGATTTGATACCAGTCGGTCAAGAGATAATGAAAATAGCTACAAAGCTGTTAGATTTTGGAAATAGTGTTGCAAAAGTGTTTTCTGGTTTGCCAGGACCCCTTAAATTTGGTTTAGGTTTATTGGCGGGAGCAGTAGCATTATCTGGCCCACTAATTATGTTAACTGGTGTACTCGCAAACTTTGCTGGATATATTATAAAAACTGTTTTTTCAATTAAAAATTTAGTTAATGGAACAAAAACATTTGGTCAACTTTTTACACCAGAAATAATTGCAGCACAAAATGCTTCTCAACTGTTTAGTCAAAAAATTCTTGAAGATGAATCAGCTGTATCACTTTTAAATAAAGCTGTAAAAGAGCTTACCATGAGCCTAGAAGCTATGGCTGCTGCACAAGCTGCAGCATCTTCAACAAGTTTTGCTTCAACAATAGCTGCAGTAGAAACTGGTCTTGCAAACAGAGGACTTAAGTTGCCAGGAATGTCCGAAGGCGGTGTTGTGCCAGGCGTAGGAAATAATGATTCTGTTCCAGTATTATTAACTCCAGGAGAAGTAGTTATACCAAAAGGCGAAAAAGGTCGTTCTATTTTCAATGCAATTAAAGAACAATACGGCGGTTTAATTCCATATACAAGTAAAAGCGGAAAACAAAAATCATTTAGAGATAGAGAATTTGCTCATTTAAATTCAGATAAAAATCTTACTGATTTTACACCAGAAGAACAAACAAGCTTAAGAACAAGATCTAAAATTCCAAGCACTGTTAATGCATCTGAAATTAAAGTTTTAGATGCCACTGGTGCAATGTACCATAGAGAAATAAATCAATTAACAAATGATGGGAAATTAGAAGCTAAAAGATTAGTGTCATATTTAAAAGGACTTGCTACAGAATTTACAAGAGGTGGAATGACAAGAACTTTAACCCATGACCCGAATCTAGCTTATGGACACTTGATGGACGACTTAGGAATTGTTGACAAAGAAGCAAGAGCTAAATATGCTGCTGAACTTGATAAAAGATTAATTGCAAGGATAGAGCAAGAAACAGCTATGGGTGCAACACATATTTCTGATTCTGGTGGAACTGGAAAAATAAAAGCTTCTGTTATGGGTGAAGAATTTAATACACTAGCAAATCAATCAGGTTATGGTACAGGTGCAACAGCATTAGGTATGCCAATGGAATTAAGATCAAAAAGTGCAAAAGGATCTTCAAATAGATATTTCTTAAAAGGAGTAGAGCAAAGAGTTTCAGCTATGATTTCTGCTGTATTTAAGGGCACAAGAACAATGACTCCAGGATCACAAGCTGCAGAAGGACTAGTTTCTGGTAATTTTATTGCTGGTCAACCAGCAATATCTGCGTTAAGTCAAATTGAAAAAAATACTGCAAAAGAAATAAATATTGAATCTCAATCGCAATCCCCATCAAGAGTAACAAAGCAGGCTGCAAAAAATATGGTTGATGGAGTTGTCTTAGGGCTTAAAGAGGGTGAAACAAGAGTAACAGAATCTATGGGTTCAATAGGACCAGGATTACAAGGTGGCGGGTTCTATAATAATCCAATTTCATCAGGACCAGGATTACTTGGAAGAGTATCANCTAGATTTAATAAGTTTGGTGCTATGGGCAAAATGGGTGCTGGTATGGGCCTTTCTATGGGAGGCACTGCGTTAGCAGGCTTGCTGCCACAAGGAAGCGTACTATCTGGAATGGCAGGAAGTGCATCCACACTTGGTGGATTAGCTATGATGTTGCCAGGAGTTGGTTGGGGTGCTGCTGCAGCAGTGGCGGGAATTGGAGTTGCATTAAGCGGTATACATTCATTAATGAAAGCTCACCAAGAACATCAAGCAGCAGTTAAAGCAACATATACAGCAAGCAGAGAAACTGTTAATATGTTTGGTGGAAGTTTTGTTGATCAAACTCCAAAAATTCATGTATTTGCTAAAGAAATAGAATTAACAAATAAACAAGTTACTGATTTACAAAAAAATGTAGATGCAATATCAAAACTTAATTCAAAAGACTCTGATTTAAAGAAGGTTGCAGATTTAATAAAAGGATATAATACTGCGGGTAGCGTAGTAGGAACTATACAAACATTTGCAGCAGCACAAGTTGCAAATGGAATGGATCCAGCAAAAGTTAAAGATATGGTAACGGCACTACTTACCTATGCTGGAAAAACACAATATTTAAACGAAGCTTTAAAAAATATAACTAAAAATACAAAAGATATTACAACAGCAACAAGCACATGGCTATCAAGCTTAAAAGAACAAGCTGGATATATTGATCAAACTATAACTTCATATTCTCAATTAACTATGAAGCAAAAAGGATTAGCAGACGCTGAATATTCTGTTGCAAATAAAATATTAGATACAAATACTGGATGGCAAGAAGCAATTAAGCTTGCAAAAACACTTCAAGATTCTGTTGGAAATACAACTCAAGCATTTGTTCTTTTAGAACAAGCAGCAAAAAATGCAAATGATATAAACCTTTCTAATTTGTTGTCTCAATTCCAATCAACAATGTCTATAGAAAACGCATTATTAGTTGGAAAAGCAGCACAAAAAGTTGGAATTAAACCAGGTGAATCAGCTGCAAGTATTGCAGCTAAAGTAAAAGGCGAATTAATTAAAGAAAATAATGTAGCAATTGCATCAAATGCAGCTGCAACTGCAACATACAATGCTCAAGTAGAAGCTGCTAAAAAGGCAGCACTGGGAACACAAAAAGATGCATTAACTCTTGCAAAACAAGATTTAAAGACTGCTCAAGACAAACTTACTGTTGAACAAAAAACATCAAATGAATTAAAAAGACAACAAGACTATCTTTTATCTAAAACAGATATTGAAAATCAAATTAAACAAGCCACAGCAACTGGAGATTATCTTAAAGCAAATCAGTTAAGACAACAACAAGCATTTGCTACAGATCAATATAATAATCCAAATAAACAAACAGCTTTACAATCTGAAGTTGATAGACTAACAGCATTAGTAGATAATTTACAAGCACAAAAAGATAAAGTATCCACAGCAACTGCAGCAGCTGCTACTGTACAAAAACCAACTTTACAACCCGTATTAAGTGATGCACAAATAGCTGCAATTATTTCTGGACCAGGTGGATTAATAGATGCATTAAATGCAAATACAAAAGCATTAGGTGGAACACCATCTGACATGCCTGGAACGCAAGCGGGATTAATTAAATCTGTAAAAGGTAATAATTTACAAAATGCAGCAATAGCTGCAGTTTCGAAAGGAACACCATTCATTCCTTATGTAAACCCGAATGTACCAGTAGGATTAAGCACTCCACCTCAAACAACATATAGACTATTTACTTTTAATGGAAAAACTTACGCAACAGATCAACAAACTGGAAGTCAAATTTATAATTATGATCCAAAAACAAAAATACTTGGAAGTAAAATTAAAAAATTTGCATCAGGAACCCCTTATGTTCAAAGTGATGGACTTGCATATTTACACAAAGGCGAAAGAGTTGTTACTGCAAAAGATAATCAGGGCGGATGGCTACAAAAATGGTCTAAAAGTCTTGATAATATGCCTGCTGCTGAAATTATGGGAACAGGCCCACTACTCAGATTCTTATCTGGAAGAAAAAAACAAAGTAATTGGGATTATTTAGGTGCTGGATCATTAGCACTCGGCGGTGCAAAAGGATTTCTCGCACTTCCAAAATTATTAAAACTTGCTATACCAGCATTAGAAGGCATAGATCAATATCAAGGATTAAACGAACAAAAAGGAAATATTGCAAGCTTTGCAAATCAAACAGGGCAACATGTTTATAATGTTGCAATTAACATTGCAAAGGTTGACTCTAGCGTAGATATTCAAAAAGCAGTAAATGATGCATTCACAACAATACAACAAAAACAAGCTATGAGTGGTAGAATTACTAAGGTGGGTGCAAGATAATGGCATATCAAATTAAAGCTGGTATTCAAATATCAATAGATAATTCAGAGTGGTTTTCATTAACTGATCATAATCGTCAACCAATTAAAGTAACATTTGAAGTTGTTGAAAAAACTAATAGAATGGCTGATGGAACATTAAGACGCTATGTTATTGCAATTAAGCATAAAATAGCAGCATCATGGCAAATGGTTCCAAGTAAATCTTCTGAGACTGTGGATAAATTAAAAGCTGGGGCATGGATGAAATCATTTTATGATTCAAATGTTTTTGTTCCAATACATGTAAAATTAATAGATGCACAAATAGTAACAGACTCCGCAAGCGGAGTTAAACCAGATGAAGATACATATTATGCATCTTCATTTGAAGTAGGTGCAAATAAAGTCCCACATTCATATGTGGCATACATCACAAACTTTGATTATGAAGTAGTTAAGAGAAATGTTAAATACGATTTAGTAAATATTAACATAGAATTTACGGAGGTATAATGCTAGGCACACACGCTATAAAGCAATACTTTGCCTCTGGGACTACACATTACGTTACCCCGCTTCTTTCAGCAGAATGGAACTATAATCTTTTTTATGCTCCATATACTACATTTGCAGGTGATGGTACAAATAAATCTACATATACTTCATGGACATGGACAAATACTCCATCAACCACAACAACAGAAAGCAAGTATGGCGGAACTGCATTAAAATTTGGCGGGACAGATGTAAATGGTCATGGATCATCTAAAACTACAATATCAATTAATACAAATGATACCAATACATACAAGGTGGTTTTTTATGCAAAAGCTTCTGAAGATGTACAAGTAAATTTAGCTGCGTTAACGTACATAGATGGACATAGATCAAATTCTTCATCTCAAGTTATTGATAGTACACAATGGATTAAATTTGAAACATATGTAAGCACACAGCCAACAGAACAACCATATTCATCTTTTGATCTTACCTTAGACTATACATCTACGGACAATACATCAACAAATTATCACATATTAATTGATATGGTTCAAATTTATCAAACAACAGAATTTGAATATCAATATGGAAATTTATGGCAAACAAAAGCTCCATTTGGTTATTTTAGGCCAGGTGAAAGCTATATTTCTTCTGGAAATTCTTTAACCCCACTCCCATCTAATTTTAGAAAAATAACAAATAAGCCAACGTCTGTTTACAACTGGGATAATCAAATGCCATGTAGCCCAGTAATTTATCACCCAGCAATTTTACAAAGTGGTGCGGGTAATCCAATTTATAAAAATGGAATGCTTTCTGATTTTTCACAATATAGATATTATGTATCCACAACTGATAATACATATCTTGGTGCAGTATATGAGCAAGATCTTTATTCAAATAAAATAGTTTTAAAATTTAATATTGCGTATTCAACGCCAACAGTCAATATAAGATTGTATGGACCTGCGGGATATGATTCAAATAACATATCTGTTACTCCAAATTCAGCGGGAGTTGCAGTATTGTACAGACAAATAGACGGATCTTGGTCAACAAATACATGGTCAATAATGCCTAAGTTTGATCTAACTGGATCTATAACCAACTCACAACCTATTAATAAAATTGTAATCAATCAAACTTCTTCTTCCTTAAATTCTTTATATTCAGTTTCAGATTCAGTAAAAACAGAGATGGGAAGACTACAGGTTATTGAAATATCTCCAAGATTAGAATTAGATTTAACTGATTTTACAATGAATGTTGATACGGTAACCCAGCTAGATAATAAACAAAACCCGCTTCCAATATCTGCAATATCTTCTAATACTGCAACTATTGAACTTTCAAGCATACCTCTTTCAGTAAGTTCAGCACCATTATCTTTGTTTTCAAACAATTCAAATTCATCACCATTAAAAGGTCTGTTTAAAAAAGGCGTTAAGTTTTATATAAACTACATAGTAAGAGATCAGGTATCAGTAAATACTCCTTCCGATAAGGTTATAGCTGGTGGAGTGTATTACGCTGATAGCTGGAACACACAGGATTTACAAAGAACTCAAGTTATATGTTTTGACATATCACAACAACTTCAGTTAAGATCACCAACAGATTATGTATCTCAATCTGAAAGTTCATTAACAGTAATTACAGATGTTATGGATTTTGCGGGATTTACAGATTATGATTACGATAGCTTAAAACAAGTTTGCATGCTGTCTGATCATCCAATACATTCTCCTTATTATTATGCAGACGGACAACAACAAAAAGTATTTGATGTATTAAGAGAACTATTTGAAGTTTATCAAATTGGTGCTTTTATTGATCCTTATGGAGTTATGCAATTTTTAAGTCTTGGAGATATTTTAAGCAAAAAAAATAATAACCCAAATATGGTTATACACGACAGCACAATTGCAAAGACAATAACGGATCCAAGTGATAATCAAATACTTACTGTAAGTCCAAATATTGTAGAAGATACATATACAGAAAATGTTAAGGTTAAACTAGGAAAAGCAACCCTTAGATACAGAACTCCAAATGTTAATAAAACTATTTCTGCAGATGGACAAAATGGTTTCAGCTCACCATTAGCAACAACAATTATTAATAAAAACGATGCATTATGGACTTTAGATACAGATGAAATGACAACTTTTAATTATCTCAATAGTTCGATAGACACTGTATCTCAAAACTATTTTAATATAGCTCCAGATGATTTACTAAACACTTTTAATTCTTTTAACGTAGACCACGATGGCTATGCAATAATTGAAGGGGAAATAGTAAGTTTTAGAGATAAAGAATTTCATTTTACAACAAAGCCATATACAGACAGTTCTTTAAATTTAATTTCACCAGTAGCTCCAACTAATGATTATGTAGCTATAGTTTCTAATCAAGCAGACCTTAAAGCTTGGATTTCTGATTTTTCAGCACAGTCTGGATATGGAGGAACTGTATCGTATGTCCCGACTGGTAAGATATGTAATGTTCAAAGAGGTCTTTTTAATACACCAGTAAGAACTCATAAAGTTATTAAAACGGCAGATGATTTGGCAACAAAGGTAACAACAGTTGGAACCAGTTCAACAATGCCAATTCCAAATGGTGACGCTATATTACTAGGTGCAAATCCTTCATCAACAAATCCAATCAAAAATATTGTAAAGCCAATAGGTGATACAAACTCAAGTGCAATTAATTACAATACATTTTCTGTAAAAATGGATATTGGTCCAAAGAGTAAGAGAACCCATTATGACGGGCTGGGTGGTGGAATAGCATTTCCAGATTCTAATATATATGTAGAAATTAGAAAAGAATTTACAACAGCTGCAACATATAACCCACTAACAAGTTCATCTATAGTTAATGTATCATCAATAAAATATATGCTTTATGTATATCAGGGCAATAATGAAAGTAGCACTATCATGTCTGTACCAGGTGTTGATGTAACTGGATTATTAAATACAGATTCTGCAAGATATTATGATGATGGACCAATGGAAGAATATACAAGAATAATTAACTTAAAGTTTGTAAAAACTTCAAGTAGTACATTTGAAGTATATGTAAATAAACATAAAGTTAACATAACTCCAAAGAGCGGAATTAATTTAAACTTGGGTTCAACATATGGAATGTTTTCTCATGCAAAAAAAACGGCTTCTGGAAGTGTAGCTTTCACAGAACTATATGCAACTCAAACTGCATTATCTGATCCAGATATATACTATCACTATGAACTACCAAGTTTTGCAAATGCAATTGTTGGCGGACATAAAGTGTTTGAAGTTAATTATATGTTCCAAGTTAGACCACAAATTGTTGGCATAACTAAGTTTGATATTAGATATAGTACAGCACCTTCTATGACTGCATATCCATTAAAAGTTGCTTATAATTGGTATTATTTTATAAACCCAACAAGTGATGCACCAATAATAAAACACGTCAGTATTGATGAAAATGCGTTAAACTATTCTAATATACATCATTCTGGATTTCAAGGAAGATCGTTAATTATCAATAGTTCCCCCTCAGCCATATGGCTTAAAAAGGCACCAGATACAACAAACTCGGTAGATGTTATTTTTTCTATCAATACAGATAACCTAATAGTTTTAAGCGATGAAGTAGTAATGGAAAAAGTTTTTGATGAAGCAAATATAGCTGAAAGTATAGAAATTAGAAGCAGCTGGGTACAATCAAAAAATGCTGCAATCGGCATATTAAATACAATATTTAAAGCGATAGATGGCTTCAGCAGAGATACTCAAATTTCAATTTATGGAAACCCATTATTTGAAATAGGTGACATAGTTCACATTAACTATAACCTTAAAAATATTGGGGTAAATGAAACAGTGCCAAATAGATATTTTGTCCAGGGTGTACAACAAACTTTTGATACAGGATTAAAGACTGTTCTAACTTTAAACCAGATTGCCTAGTCAACTGGTTAAATGATATAATGGGGAGGGGAATAAATGATAGATACAACATATAGTAATCGCTCTGCGAGTAATATCTCAGCTTCTGTTCAGAAGCGTAGAACCTTGTATTTAGCTGCTTCCGACCCAAGAGTTAATTCTAAAGAAACAATATCTAGATATGCAAATGATTATTATGCAGAAGTTGTAATACTTTCAGATGCTGATTATGAAAATCTTTTAAGAAATCAAGCGGGTCTTCAAACATTACAGACTAACGATGCAACAGTCTTATCTGGAGTTTCATTAAATCCCCCAACTTTACTATATTGGGATTACTCAAATGATCAGTCTGCAACAGAGTTTGTGACAAACTCTGGTTCTAATGAAGTAAACGTTGTTGTCACATTTGATGCTGGAGACAGTAATTTAACTGGCTTAACCTATGAATACATTGTAAATACAACTTCAACGGGTGTTCAATCAGGATCTACAGCCTCCACATCACCAGTAGTAACTAATGTATCTACAACCTTTAATTCATCAGGTATACATATAGCTTGGAAGGGAAATACAAATGCTGTTGGATATACAGTATCCGTAACTGGTGCAAGCTTGCCTATGTATTTCCAAGGATATATTCCACAATATATGGCGTCAGTTGCAACAAATACTTTAACTAAAAATTATTACATGAATTTTAATCCTTTAATTAATGACCCAACACTTGCTTTCCCAGGCTACATGTTGTTAGATCAAAATGGATATACGCAAATAAGTCTTGTTCCAAGCTCAGGAAGCTTTAGTGGAACTTACACATTTAGCGTTGTAGCAAATTATTCAAATTCAACATCAGCTCAAGCAAAAAGACAGTTCACGATAGGAGTACCAGGTGTCATCACAATCCTCAATTAAAGGAACTTATGTTTTTAAAGAAAACGGAAAAGAAATTGGGCGTTCTCAAAATCTTATTACCCAGAATGGAAGAAAAGTTTTTCTTCAATATTTGGCGGGAGTTAAAACAGAATGGGCATCCAACTTAGCTATAGGTGCATTACCAGTAGACCCTGGATACTTAGATACACAACTTAACTTTGAAACAGGAAGGTTTCCTGTAACATTAAAAACATATCAAGCAGCAACAACAAATACTCCAGATTTAATTATTGTAAGAGCAACTTTGCCACCATTGATGTATGCCAATATTTATGAAGTTGGAATATATCCACAAAATGCTTTGTCTGCCGTTGCATCTAAAAATAACAAACTGCTAGTAGATTTTTCTGACCTATCTAACTGGGTAACATACGCAGGCTCAACAAGCATAACTGGTTTTACTCCAGGTCTTGATTCATCCCCCCGAATCGGCAATTATTCTGTTGAGCTTGCTCCAGGAACAACATATTCAAATAATACTTTTTCATTTGAAATATCTAATTACTCCAGTATAGATACATTGCAAATACTTGCATACAATACTGTTGCTGGTAATTTAACAATGACATTAACAGATAGAGATGGATATTCAACAATATTTAATTACACACTGCAAAACAATGCTGGATGGCAAGTATTGCAAGCACCAATTCCAACAACAATTACAAACCCAAGCGGAACTGTTTTAAATACAGATCCTCAAGCGTTGGGTACAATTAATACAGTAACATTTACTACAGATTCAACAGCAACAGTTACACTTGATGTTGTTAAGGGATCAGCCTCAGCAGAATTATCCAATAATGATTATATAATTAGCAAATCTGTTCTGCAAACTCCAATAGCAAAAACATATGGAGTTGCGTTAGATATCGAGTACTTTTTAGAATTATTATAGGGCGGGTGATTAAAAAATGGCTGTAGGTACAATAGGCACAATAACTGTATCATCAATAACCAGTAACTCGGTTACTTTTTCATTTTTAAAACCTGCAAACGTAACATCCGTAAGAGCTAAATTTTTAGACAGTCTTACAAATCCTTTGACTGGACCAAACTCAGAATTAATTGATTTAACATCTTATTCTGTAGGTGCAAAGGTAACACATACCACAAGCACATTACAATCAAGTCGTTCATATTACCTAGACATAACCCCGTCAAATGGTTCTACTGCAGGAACAAAAACAAGATATACAAACAGTAACCATAATCTAATTACAACGCATGCTGCTTCAATTATTACTATAGCTGATATAGGATTTAATATTCAAGCAGCAAATGCTGGACTACCTACCGCACCTCCAGTAACGGTAAATGTAAATACTGGGCAGGTACAAAATACTGGAACAAGTGGTTCAAGTTCTGGTTCACCATCTATTGTGGCGGGATCATTAAATCCAGTTCCAAATGATTTAAATCAACCATCACGAAAAAGCATTAAGGTAACTGGTTTAAAACCAAGCCAAACATATTCTATACAAGTACGTGCAGTAGGAATTGATGAAAATGGAAAAACTGTTTATTCTCCATACTCAGCAGCATTAAATATCAATACTCCAGTTTTTTCTGCAAGCGGAAATAATTTATATAACCCAAATACCAATACTGATAATATTTTGGCGGGAGGTTCAGTAGTTGCTTCAAGTACCTCAGACCCCCTAGGAATAAATACTGGTTCTATTAATCTTGCTACAGATACTGTAAATGGAACAGGTGTAATATTAAATCAAACAGGTCTGGCTGGATACAAATCTGGCGTTAAAAAGTTTTATATTGATGCAAGTAATGGAGATGCATATTTTGCAGGAACTTTATCGGTAGGATCATTAACAGATGCGGGTGGAGTAACAAATAGTGCTCTTTCATCAACTTTAAGTGGATATAGAACAACAACATCAACAATAGGTGCGGGGTATATTACAACTGGTATTTTAAAAAGTGGTGGTTTTACAGGAGATGCAGATGGAAATCCATATAGTGGAATAGGTATGGCAATTAATCTTGACAATAATACTTTTACTTCACAAAGTTTTAGAATAGATACAAATGGAAATGCAAATTTTTTAGGCTCAGTTACTACAGGAAATACAACTTACGCACAATTATCTGCAGATAGTGGATATGGAGCACTTGACTTTTATATAGGAGGCACTTTAATTGGAAGTCTTCTTTCAATTGAAGGATATATAGGGTTATATGGAGAAAATGACGAAACATTAACTTTGGAAGCTGGAGATATTGTGCTGGGACCAGGAATAAATGGGAGTGCAGCCGTATCTCCATCTTCTCCATCTTTTTTATATTCTGGAACAACTGCAAATATGGCATTAAGAAATATTGCTTTTCAAAATGGTGGTACGGCAAGTGGGTATAATGATGGTGACATCATTTTTATATATTAGGATTAAAAAATGCCAAGTGCAAACATTAAAGTAGAAAAAACATGGAAGAGCATTAAAAAAATATATATTAATGTGTCTGGCGTTTGGAAACCAGTAAAAAAGGGTTATGCAAAAGTTGGAACATTGTGGAAATTATTTTTTTCATCGCAAAATGCACCAACACAATTAACTAGTCCCACATTATCAGGCTCAGGTGCTGCATTTACAAGTATTACAGGAACTGCTGGTACCTATCAATCTGGTACTTATATTTCTAAAACATCATATATCGGAGTTATACTCTTAGATTACATACCTTCAGGGGGATTAGTTGATGGCCTTACAACACCATCATTAGGAAGTAAGGGAAGTTCCCCTTATACAATAACTCAAAGTGATGCTACAACCCCTCCATATTACTTCTATTATGTAGATGCAGTTGTTGGAAATGATTCACAAACTTATTATTTTTATAGCAATCAAATAAAATCTTATGTAGGAACAATAACTGATAATTTTAATAGAACAGTCTCATCAGGACTAGGCACATCTTCTAGTGGATATGTTTATAATTTGTCCAACTTGGATTCTACATGGTATACAGATGGCACTCATGGTGTAAACTCAAGTCCACCAGCATCTAATGCAACACCAACTAATTATCCTATGGAAGTAGTTGAGTTAACAGGCAAAACAAACATAACCGCTCAATTTGATGTACCGTATGGCGGATCAGGAACTGGAATTGCTTTTTGGGTTTCTGACGCAGGCTCTTGGTGGGCAGCAGGAAGTTACAATAGTTATTATACAACAACAGGAACAGTATATACATGCAATCAACCAGGTGGCACTAATTCAACTGGATGCCCAAGTGGTTCTTGTAATTGTACAAGTGGTTGTAATGGTTTTGTTACTTCATATTCAACATTAGCGTCAGCACAATCAGGATGTGGGGGCTGTACAATAACAGATCATCCATCAACAACTAATTATAATTTTGTATTTACGGAATATGGTTCTCCTCAAGGTGGAACCACTGTATCTACATGTAATGCAGCAAATGTTGGCAAAATACAAACGGGAACTTCAGGTAGAGATGGACCGTTTTATACATATTATGTTTGTACTGCATTTGCCGTTTCGGAATATTGGACTTGCAGCCCATTGCAATATAGTTGGAATACATATGATTCAGGTTCTACAGTAACAACATATCATTATTATACTGATTTAAATATTATTTCAGCAAATGGTTCAGCAGTAGCGACAATGGCCACAAAACGTTTGGCAGAATCAACATCGGGGTACAGCACTATAGATATTGGATCTTTAAAAGTTCAAACATCTGCAAATAATATAACAGTAACAGGATATGGAGAAACGGGAACCAACCTAGGTTCATTAAGTTATTCAGCTTCATCACCTACAAAAACAGATAGTTTTGGGGCATCATATGCTGGACTTATAAAAACACCAGTATCTGGTGATGGCAATATATACGTAGATAATCTCTCTATACAGTAGACAAAATATAGGTCAACCTGATATAATAAATAAAAAGGAGAAATATGACAACAGATACAAATATGCCAGTAAATCCACCACCAGGTGAATTACCTCCATTCAAGATAGCATTTATAATCAATAATGAATTAGTTGATGTTCTTCATACAGATGATAGACTTTCTGCTATATTTTTAAGTAATCCTACAATGGTTGATGTTACAGATATATATGCTTCATCACCAGAAGTTCTTGTAAATGGATCGGTTTATGATCCAAAAACAAAAACATTTACTGTCCCAACGATATAAAATGTCAGAAGATACACCCTGGGAAAAATGGAAAAAAAGTAATAAAACGGTAAAACCTTGGGATTTATTAAACCCAAATATTGAACGTGTGGATGAAGAAGTATTTAATTATAGATATAATATTTGTCAAGCTTGCCCATCTTTTATTAATTTAACTAAACAGTGTAAAAAGTGTGCTTGCATAATGAATCAAAAAGCTAAGTTATCTCAAGCAACTTGTCCATTGGGTAAATGGGGAGCAATACAGAACACAGAAGATGTGATATAATCTAAATATGGAACTAACTAATGAAGAAAAAAAAGCAATTATAATGCAACATTATAAGTCCTCAGTTGAGAATGTATTTAATATTCAGCTAAATATTATTCAAGAAAATGCTTCTCCAACGCCAAATCAAGAAACTATTAGTGCATTAAACTCTAATTTAGAGATAGAACGCTCAAAACAAAAAGTTCTTAACGATCAGCTAGATTTATTACAATAAAAAGGAAATTAAATGGATAAGGCAGAACTTATAATTACTGCTCTACAGCAACGCATAGGTGAGTTAGTTTCAAATTATGAAACTCAAATGGCTGTATTAAGAGCAGAAATTACTCAGCTAATGGATAAAGAGAAAGCTAAGGATGAATATTCTCAAAGCATTTCAGAAAAAATCTCACAATAAAATATATAATCCTATTGTTCCAAGTGGGCTAATTGCTCATACTGAAAAGGGTTATTTTTATATTAAGGGTAAAAAGAGATTTAAGTTTGTATCCGATAGAGCCATGTCCTCTTGGTCCCTGCCAATTATTGAAACTAAAGAGCTGATGCTGGCGGGAATTATTCCAAGCGGTGTTATTGGATTTAGAGACGGTGCCTTGGTCAAGGACATTTCTGATGGTAAAATATATCTTATAAGCGATAATAAGCGTAGGCATATTGTTGAGCCAGATGTTGTAGAATGGATAGGCTCTGAAATTATACAAGCGGGACAAAAAGAAATATTTGTCCATGCAGAAGGAGAAAAGCTAAATGAGTAATAAGATAGTTCAATCTAGCAATGCCGTCATTGATTATACAACTATTCAATCATTAATTGATGCTGTAAATGCACAACAACAAGCTATTGATAATTTATCATTATCAAAGCAGCAATATTCTACAAAAGTAAATTCTGATGGAACAGTTTCTGTGGCAAAAGTTGGAGAACAGATTATTGACTCTGGAGTGGTTAAAGCTACGAGCCTAGTAACTAATATAACATTTAATAAAGCATTTACTCAAAGACCAAACATCGCTATGACTGTATCTGGTGGTTCACAATATGCTTTTATAGCAAATGGTAACGCTTGGAATTCAACAAATTCATCAGTAAACGTAACCATTAACTCAGCCCCAGGTTCTGGTACATATATTCATTGGGTTGCAGTCGGAGTATAATTTGTGTATACCCCTATCATTGATTGGAAAGATCGGGATAGAAAAAAGGGGCCAACTGGATATTCTTTAGTAAAAGTACCAGAACATCCAAAGTCTTTTATGGGCTGGTACTATGAACACAGACTTGTAATAGAAAAACAACTAAATAGAATTCTTGATGATTGGGAAACTATTCATCATATCAATGAAAACAAAGAAGATAATAGATTAATTAATTTATTTCTTTGCTCAAGACTTGAGCATAATAAAGCTCATACCGCTTGACATATAACAGCATAACACGCTACAATTAACTAAACCCCCAGAAAGGGATTAAATGGCTAATGATTTAAAATGGATGCTATCGTCAGATCAGCAATTTCCATATCAAGATGATAAAGCAATAGAACTATGGTTTAAGGTAATGAAATGGTTTAAGCCAGACGTTGTTGACTATCTGGGAGATACAGATGATCAAGCATGCTACAGTAAATATACAGAAGGTCGTTCAGCAGAATTTTTGCAGTTACATAAGGATGACAGTAGAGATTTAATTATTCCAATGATGAGGCATGAAGCAAAAGGTGCAAGAGACTTTTATGCTAAAACTCGTGAGATGTTGCCAGATGCACAATTGTTTTCAGCATTAGGAAATCACGACATTAGAATTTTTGATTACATTGATAAAAAGCTTCCAGACTATGCAAAGGATGTAACTCCAGAATCCCTATGGTCTTTGGATTCACTGGGATATGAATATATTTATTATAACGAACTTCCAAAACAAAGATTTGGAGATATACACGTTCATCATGGACTTTCTATTGCAGACACGGGTGCTGTAAGAAAAGACATAGATGATTTACAAATATCACTTATAAGAGGTCACTCACACAGAATTGCCTCCCATTTTCAAACATACGAGTTACCATTAGCAACTAATGGCAGAACAATTCGTGGATATGAAATTGGGCATATGTGTGATGAAAAGAGTTCTGGAATGAAATATACCCAGAATCACAATTGGCAAAAAGGTTTCGCAATCGCACATATTGAGAATGGCGAACATCCTCATGTACAGATTGTGGAGATTTCCCCTGATTACACATGTTATGTGGATGGGAAATTATTTTCGGTATAAATGTAAAAATTTATAATTATTGGGTTTCAAATCCCACATATACCAACTAACTAAAAGGAGAAATAAAATATGAAGATTAATCAAGCATTGATTCAATCTTATGCACGTAACTTGGTAGGTCAAGTGATTTCTGCTGCTACAATTGTTTCAGCAACAACACATGTATCTATTTCAAGCTTCGGTTCACACGAGATCTGGCTAGTAGCTAACTCTCTTTGGGCTTCACTTGTACCAGTCGCTTTGCGATATGTTAACAAGAATGACCCAGCTTTCGGTCTAGTCGCAGAGGCTGCAACCAGCACAGTGACAAAGAAGCTTGCATCTGCAGCTTCAACAAAAAAGGCACCTGCAAAGAAAACTACAAAGTAGTACTAGGCAGGATATAATTTAATATGAAATGTAAAAAATGTAATGGAAGAATATTTGTAGATAGAGTTTTTTCCCAAAAACTTCGTATCGAAATCTATTGCATTATGTGTGGGAAAAGATGGATGATTAAGAGAGACTCTAGATTCGGAATATGGCTATCAAATCAAGAAGAAAAGCTTCACAAAAGCTTGGGCATTTCTACATAAATTCCCAACTTCATAAAACATTACGACAATCTAGGGCAGAGGATCTTTTAATTGCCTGGAATTACGAATTGGGCAAGCGTGTTGCATATGTTTTATCCGATGTGAAAAAAACAATGCAGCATGCTTATCCAATGTCAAAAGTTGTAAAAATTATAGGTAAGCATGAAGATACGATCAAAAAACATTTATATGCTGGAAACCTAAAGTTTCCACAGCAAGCATATTCTTTAAATGGAAATAGAACGCCAGGTAAGTACTATTGGAGTGAAGATGACATAAGAGAAATGCATAGTTATTTTAAAACAGTACACAGAGGCAGGCCTAGAAAAGATGGAGAAATTCATCCAGGAGAAATGCCAAGCAGGGCAGAAATAGAAGCAATCATGAGACAGGAAAATATTTTATATGTTAAAAATGATGATGGAACATTCACACCAGTCTGGAAACAACCCGAGTGGTAGATAATAAATTAAATAAAGAAGCTAAAGATACGCTTAATTCAGCATTAAAGGTTTTGGAACATGCTATGGAAATGGCTTTACAAAAGGAAGACCTAGATGCTATGATAGCAATATCGGATAGGCTTATGATGTTATATCAGCATTTAGCAGATAAAAATGTTAAAAAGTTTAAGCCAGGTTTTGCTCTTATAGATAAAGAAAAGGTAGAAGATGACGAATCTGACAAGTAGTGTTGGACAAACAAATGTAAGGGTTGAGTTACAATTTACCCGTAACCTTGGCAATTATGAAAGCTTGAAAGTTTCAATTGGTATTGAAGATTTTCAAAGAGCAGGTGAGCATATTGACGATGCCACAAATAGAGTGTATGATTTTGTAGAGAAAAAGTTGATGGAAAAAGTCAATGAGATTGAAGATGAATTAAAAGCTGGTAAAGGAAAGAAATGACAAAAGATGAAGCAAAATTAGCCTACGGCTTAGTTTCGCTTTATTGTTCTTTGTTCAAAGAGCATTATAAGAAAACAGCAGTAGTAAATAAGTATCGTGAAAAATGGGCTATGCAAGATGTTATAGATAGCGTTGGATACGATAGGGCAAAAGTACTGCTTGAGTATTACTTTAGTATTTCTAAAATAGGACATCCTATAAGTTGGTTTTTTTACAACTTTGAAAAGCTAGATTTTTCATTACAACAGGCAGAAGAAGATAAAACTCGTCGGGAGTTAATCAGAGCCAAAACAAAATCTATGGTTGAAGAAAGAGACAATGAACACTGAATCAGCAGTAATTACAGCAATATGTGAGAATAAAGATATTGCTACAGTACTATCTGGCAACGTAGATGAAATTTTTACTTCCCACAGAGATGTATGGGAAGGTCTTAAATCCTATTATTTAAAATTTAAATCAATTCCAGACATATCTGTTCTTACAGAAAAGTTTAAAGATTTTGAGCCAGTCAAGGTTAAAGGCGAGACGGCGTACTACCTAGATCAATTAAAGAATGAATATCTTGCAAGTCGCTTAAGAAATTTATTGCTGACAGCGGGCTCAAGTTTAAAAACAGATGCTTCATCAAGAGTTATTGCACAAATGCAGTCAGAGCTTGCCACACTTGGGAAGCTCACATCAAATGTTAGAGATGTTGATTTAACTGATTATAAAGAAGCAGAAAAGCATTTTCAAGCAATTAAAGATCGTTCAGATGCTATGGGTGGAAGTCCAGGAATTAGAACTGGGTTTAAAGCAATCGATTATGCATATCCAACAGGAATGGCTCCAGGACACCTTATAGTCATGATTGGTTGGCCAGGTAAGGGTAAGACGTGGTTCTCCTCTTATTTAGCCTGCAAGGCATGGGAACAGGGCTTTAAGCCTATGATTGTATCACTTGAAATGACACCAGAAAATATGCGTGACCGCATATATACAATGATGGGGTCGGGACTATTTAAAGCCTCAGATTTTGCTAGAGGTGATATAAACATGGATCAATTTGATGACTGGGGCTCAAAAAAATTTGCTGACAAAAACCAGTTCATTCTAGTATCAAATGAAGGTATGGGAGAAGTTACCCCAAATGTTATTCAGGGAAAGATTGACCAATATAAACCAGATATTGTTATTCTTGATTATCACCAGTTATTTGCTGACAATCAAAACTCTAAGGGTCCTACTGAACGAAATATGAATATTTCTAAATCATTCAAGAAACTAGCAATGACTAATAATATTCCTATTATTGATATTACTGCTGCTACAGCAGAAGAAACTTCTGATCATGATTCCCCGCCAATGCTAAGCCAAGTTGCTTGGTCAAAGGCGATTGAATATGATGCTGATATGGCTATTGCAATTCACAAGAATCCAGATTCTAATATCATGGAGATTGTAAGTCGCAAGAATCGTCATGGAACAGAGTTTGGAATGTACCTTGATTGGGACTTAAATCGTGGTATCGTTCAAGAAGTTTACGATATTCCAATTCAATAAGTATGAAATGACTGCCCAACTTGATATAATTATCAAGATAGATAGGCAGCCATGTACCCAAGAAAAATACATGACTTTTGGATGAGCGGAACCATAGTAGATGATTCTAAATTCCAAAGCTCAAGGGAGAATTATGAAAGACTTTTGGTTCAGCAAATGCGGGACAAAGGTTATGTTCCTGTCCTTGACATGCAGCCACAGTTTAATGTAAAATATAATCAAGAGAAAGACCACTACAGCTTCAACTTAGTTATGTACGGTATATATCTTGGTAAAGCAAAAGCTTTACGCTATGAAGGTTTTTCGGGTCAGAGTTTAATACCTAAAGGATAAAAATGACAGATGCATACACAAGGGCGGATTTACGCTCTATTTTGCGTTCCTGTAATATTGAAATAGTTTCAGAGACGGGAACTGACTTTTTATGCTTATGCCCGTTTCATCATAATACAGATTCCCCAGCTTTTGCTGTAAGTTATTTAAAAGGCTTGTATATCTGCTACAACCAGAATTGCAACTCTGCTGGTACTATATTGGATTTAGTTAAAAATCTTACCAACAGAAATGATTATGAAGCTTTAAGATTTATATCTTCAAACAAATTAACTGAAGCAGAACTTCTTGAAGACCAGCTAAAAGAAATATTAGACGAAAAGCCAGAATTTGTAGAATTTCCTCAAGCCACTCTTGATGACTTATATGAAGAATTATCTCAAAATCCAAAGGCAGTAGATTACTTCAGGTCTAGAAAAATATTGGTAGATGCAATGGATTATTTTAAACTTGGCTATTCTGATAAGCAAGGAATGGTAACAGTCCCGCTGCATAGCCCAGATGGATTGCCAGTAGGTATTATTGGAAGATCAATAACAGATAAGCGTTTTAAAAATAGCACTAACTTGCCAAGAAATAAAACAATGTTTAACCTGCATAGAGCTAAACGTGAAGGTGGAACTATTATTATTGTTGAATCAAGCTTTGATGCTATACGTTTATGGCAAGCGGGATATCCAAATGCAGTCGCCACTTTAGGTGGTAGCATATCAGATATAAATATACAGAACTTAAATAAATATGCATCAACAATTATTATTATGACAGATAATGATAATGCAGGACGTGCTCTAGGTCACACAATTGCTAATAAATTAAAGAACAAAAATGTCCTATGGGCAAACTATGACAATGGAGTTGTATATCCTCACCATGCAAAAGATGTTGGAGATATGACAGATGAAGAAATAAAACAATGTGTAAAAAATGCAATTCCGCATTTTGAGTACGCTGTTTTGTGATATAATAAGAATAACAGGGCATCATATAGCCCACTACACAAGGAGAATATATTATGGGTATAGTAAAAGGTTTAAACGCATTAAACAAGCAAATGGAATCAAAAGCTGGTTCTGGAGATTCACAAAAAGGAAGATGGCTTCAACTTAAAGATGGCCAATCTGTAAAAATTCGATTCTTGCAAGAAATTGATCCTGATTCAAAGAACTATCTTGAAAAAGCTGGTTTAGCATTTATTGCAGTCGAACACACAAATCCAAAAGATTACAAGCGTAAAGCACTTTGCACAATTGAAGACCAAGGTCGTTGCTACGGATGCGAAATGCATCGTCGTGACCCTAAAGCTGGTTGGAAGGGCAAGTCTCGTTTTTATGCAAACGTTTTGGTTGATGATGGTTCAGAAGAGCCATACGTTGCAATCTTTTCTCAGGGTGCAGGTCCAAAGTCTGCAACACCTGAAATCATTAACTATGCAGGTGAGACTGGTAGCATTTCCAATCTTAATTGGAAGCTAAAGCGTACAGGTACTGCAACAGATACAAACTATTCAATTATTCCATTGCCTACAGCGGACGCTGGACCAATTGATTTGGAAAAGTATGAATTGTTTGATCTTGAGAAGACAGCAGTTCGTGATGTTCAATATGACGAACAAGAAAACTTCTACCTAGGTATTACTTCTGATTCATCAAACTCAGAAGAATCATCTACTTCATCCGCCGTTGAGTGGTAATTAAAAACTAATAGAAAAGATAAACATGTCTGACTTTGTGCATTTACATGTTCACTCGCATTACAGCCTCATGGATGGGCTTAATACACCTTATGAATTACTTGAGGCTGCAAAAAATCAAGGTCAGACATGTCTTGCTATTACAGATCACGGTAGCCTAGCTTCTCACAGAGATATGCAGGTTGCTGCAAAAGAACTTGGCATAAAGCCAATTTTAGGTTTAGAAGCATATATTTCCTCAACAGATAGATTTGATAAAAGAGCTGTATCAAAGCGTGACGATAACACATCTTTGTACAACCATATTATATTATTGGCAAAAGATGATTTAGGCATTAAAAACTTACAAAAGCTTTCTCAAATTGCTTGGACAGAAGGATATTATCACAAGCCTCGAATTGACATTGAAGTGCTATTTGAATACGGCGACGGTATAATTGTTGTGTCTGGTTGTATGAATGGACTTATTTCTAAAGCAATTGAGCGTGGGGATAACGATAAAGCAAAAGAATATGTCAAGATGTTTAAGAATCGTTTTGGCAAAGACTTTTATATTGAAGTTCAAGCACACAATCCACCAGAACTTAACAAGGCTTTATTGGAATTGGCAGATGAATTTAGTGTTAAACCAGTAGCTACAGGAGATTGCCATTTTGCTAAAAAAGAAGAAAGAGAGCTTGAAGAGCTTCTTCTTATTTTATCTACAAAGCCTACACAGAACAAGCAGGCAGATTATGCTAGCGGTCGTGCACGACACGATACTATTGATAGGTTTAATCATATTTATCCCGATAGGCCTATTTCTTTCGCTGACATTAACGTTTATATTCAATCCTATTCTGAAATTAAAATGGATTTTGAAGCAGCGGGAATTACGAGAGAAGATATATATCAGTCATCACTAGAGATTGCAGATAAGATTGATGATTATGATTTTCATGAAAACCTTGATTTGCTTCCAGTTCCTAAAGCAAATGCATTAAAAACAGTAAAAAAAATATGTGAAGATTCACTTAAAGAAAAAGGATTTGAAGATGAAATTTATAAAGAGAGACTTGCCGAGGAGCTTAAAGTTATCGGTGATAAGAACTTTGCTAGTTACTTTCTTGTTGTTAGCGATATGGTTAATTGGGCGAAAACAAATGGAATTAATGTCGGACCAGGCAGAGGATCAGCTGCGGGGTCGTTAGTATGTTTTCTTATGGGAATTACAGAAGTAGACCCAATTAAGTTTGACTTGCTATTTTTTAGATTTATTAACCCCGAACGCAATGACTTTCCAGATATTGATACAGACTTCATGGACCGCCGTCGTGGAGAAGTAAAAGAATATTTACGTAAAAAGTTTAAACATGTTGCCTCTATTTCAACATTCCAGTATTTTAAAGATAAGGGAGTGGTAAGAGATGTTGCCAGAGCATTTTTGGTTCCGCTTGGAGAAGTAAATGCTTCTCTTAAAAATGTTGAAACTTTTGAAGAGTATGAATCAAGCCCTTCGACATTAGAGTTTAGAAATAAATACCCTGAAGTAACAAAGTATGCTTCTATGCTTCGTGGAAAAATTCGTGGAAATGGAATGCATGCAGCAGGAGTAGTTGTTGCTAAAGACGATATAAGCAAGTATGTTCCTATTGAAACACGTAAGGATCCAGATGATTCTGTATCTGGGCGTATACCAGTTGTTGCATATGATATGGAGCAAACTGCTGACCTTGGCTTGATTAAGCTCGATGTGCTCGGACTTAAAACACTTTCAGTTATTGATGATGCATTAAAAACAATTGAGGTTATAAAGAAGAAAAAAATTAATCTTAAAGACCTACCTTTAGACGATTCAAAGGTTTTTGAAGATTTATCAAGTGGATATACAAAGGGTGTTTTTCAAGCAGAAGCAACCCCATACACAAATCTTCTTATAAAAATGGGTGTCAGCACGTTTGAAGACTTAGCTGCCTCCAACGCACTAGTTCGACCAGGAGCCATGAATACAGTCGGAGGATCTTATATAAGACGTAAAAAAGGCGAAGAGATGGTTACTTATGCACATCCCATTATGCAGGAGTTTACCGCTAGAACATATGGAGTTATTATATATCAAGAGCAAGTTATGCAAGCTTGCGTTTATTTGGGCGGGATGTCATGGGCAGATGCTGATAAAGTTAGAAAGATTATTGGTAAGAAGAAAGACGCAAAAGAGTTTGACATTTTCAAAGAGCAGTTTATTCAAGGTGCGAGTAAGCATATTACAAGCGAGGATGCAGCAAAACTATGGCATGATTTTGAAGCTCATGCTGGATATTCCTTTAATCGTTCTCACGCTATTGCTTACTCTATGCTCTCTTATTACACTGCTTGGCTCAAGCATTATTACCCTCTTGAGTTTATGTTTGCCATTCTCAAAAATGAGAAGGATAAAGATGCCAGGACAGACTATTTACTTGAAGCTAAACGCTTGGGTATTAAAGTTTTACTCCCGCATATTAACGAATCCGAATTAGATTTTAGCATTCAAGGTAATTCAATTAGATTTGGTTTATCAAACATTAAATATATTTCAGATAATATTGGAAGTAAAATTACACAGCTTAGACCATTTAAGTCATATATTGATTTTACAGAAAAAGCTGGTGCTAAAGGTAGTGGCATTAACTCAAGAGCAATAGATTCATTAAACATGATTGGTGCTGCAGCATTTTTAGATAACCCACGCAAGGGAAATGAAAATGAAAACCTTTATGAGTATTTGGGAATTCCAAAGTTTGATACAGGAAAGCTAAGTCCTAAAATTAAATCTCAAGTTAATCCACTTGAAGAATTTCTTGAAGAAGGCTGTTTTGTACTTTTAGCTATGGTTAAAAGTATTAAGAAAGGCCCAACATGGGCCCGTGTAGAACTAGTTGATGACACTGGATCAGTAGGTATTTTCCATGAAGTTAATACAAAAATTGAAACGGGAATGATGTATTTCTTCTTAGTTGGTGACAATCGCATACATAAGTATGTTACAATAGATGATGTAGTGAATAAGATTGATGACCCGTTTGTACAATGGTTGTACAAAGATAAGTTAAAAATTGATAACGGTAAGAGGTTGGTTTTGGATTTCACGCATTATAAAACAAAAGCAAATAAAATGATGGCACATATTATCTTATCTGATGCAGACAAGGCGTTAGAAAGAGTTATTGCTTTTCCTAAATTTTATACAACAGCACTTGGCAAAATGAAGCCAGGAACTATTTGTGACCCAGCCATTGGTAAAATGGACGATGGAACACTATTTGTAAAGGAGGTGACAACATGACAGATGAGACAACAGAAGCAGTAGCTGCAGAAACAACTCCAGAAAATAATAATGTAAACATTAGTATTGAACAAATTTGTGCGGCAATTTTGACAACAGTTAATTCAGTGCAGGTATCTTTAGAAGATCTAATCGCAAATTATAGCGGTAAGAGCATTGCAGTAAATCAAGATACAGAGACTAAGGCAGTAACATTTACCTTGGTAGACAATCCAGCAAAGGAAGATGAATCAGCAGAAGCTGATACTGAATAATATAGTGTCAAAATCATATGTGTTAAAAGGGACGGAGAACGAGTATCTTTTGGTTGTAAGAGCAGAAGATGAAAAAGAAGTATTAAAGATAATAGATTATTTATCTTCCAGCCGTACTTCTTTTATTAAAGAGCTGGCTAGTGAATTAGAAAAGAGTTTGAATGACGATGGTAACAGAAGAAATTCTGGCAAAGCTGGATCCAAAAACAAGAGCAAGAGTTCAGTTAGCAACAAAGGTAAGCGTAGAAAAACAGAAAACACCTAGCATTGGTTTAAACCTTGCATTAAAGGGCGGTTTAGGTTTTGGTCGTCAAGTAATGATTTGGGGAAATAAGTCAGCAGGAAAATCTTCTTTTTGCTTGCAAATGATTGCAGATGCTCAAAAAAATGGAAAAACCTGTGCTTGGATTGATGCTGAAGCATCCTACGATGTTGATTGGGCAAAAAAACTAGGCGTTGATTCAGACTCTTTAATTTATTCCCCTGCTAAATCAATTAATGATATGGTAGATATCGCACAACAATTGATGGAAGCGGGAGTAGATATCATTGTTGTAGATTCAATTTCTGCATTACTCCCAGCCATTTACTTTGAAAAAGATAGTTCAGACCTAAAGAAGTTAGAGGATACAAAGCAAATTGGTGCAGAAGCAAAGGATATGACCCATGCGGTCAAGATGTTAAACTATGCGAACAAAAACACGCTATTGGTTCTCATTTCACAACAACGTAATCAGTTTGGCAGCATGCATGCCTCCCATATCCCCACAGGCGGAATGGCGGTCAAATTCTTTTCATCTACGATCATTAAGCTTTGGTCCTCAGAAGCTGAGGCGAATGCTATTAAATCTGGCATTCAAGTTGGTGATAAAATTATTGAACAAAGAGTCGGAAGACCAGTCAATTGGATTATTGATTACAATAAACTCGGACCGCCAAATCTCTCAGGACAATATGACTTTTACTACCAAGGTGATTCACTGGGAGTAGACTCTGTTGGCGAAGTTCTTGACGTTGCAGAAATGATGGGCATTGTTCAAAAAGGTGGTGCTTGGTATACAGTAGGCGAAGAAAGATTTCAGGGAAGAGCCAAAACTGTAGAATACCTTAGACAAAATCCAGNTGTTGTTAAAAAATTAGAAGGAGAAATTTATGACAAGTCTTGAGCAATTTTTAAATAAAGATAATGTTAAGATTGTTAAAAACATGGAACCAGCCAGTGGTTCTTTTTCATGTCAAGATTTAGAATGTAGCGAAATTGTTTATGAAGGATTTATAGATAAATATGAAAATAAACTACATTGGATATGCTCAAATAATCATGAATCTAGTGTAGTGATCTGATGTCTGAAAGAGGAGAGATTAAACGTGACGGAGCAAAAGGACAAAAGAATTCGGGACGTGGGGATTATCAAAAAGGTGATGCCCAATGGCATGATTTTGTGGTTGACTATAAAGAGTATTCAAAGTCCATCTCTATTAGTAAGGAAATTTGGGCTAAAATTTGCACAGATACGTTCAAGGTATCTCGTGAAAAGTATCCAGTCCTCAAGCTCATATTGGGCGGAGAAGGAACAAAAACTAGACTTGCAGTAATTGAATGGGCATTATTTGAACAAATGGTAGAGTGTTGGGAGACACACAATGATTGATGATGAAAATGTAGATAAATTTAGAATTTGGTTTAACAATGGTATTGAAAGAGGTTGGATAACAGATGTTTTTTGTGCAACCCATGATGGCATACCTTCAATTTCTGAAGAAGAAGAAAAAGAATGGGAAGATGGCGGAGATCCTTGCCAATTTGTTGTAAGGGTTCTTGAATGACAGAAAAGCCAGTAATTGAATTAATAAGTGAACTCTCAGAGTTTAACGATATGAAATCATATATGAATGACCCAGATTTAGATTATGCGTTAGACTTAATAATTAAACTAATAGCAAAGCCAGATGTTCCATCTACAAAAGCTCCTGATCTTATTGTTAAGATGCAAGCATTAAGCTCTAAGTTTGCAATGATGTCAAGATATTACACCACTTTTGAAAAAGGTGGGGAAAATAGTAAGAAGAAGAACGTGTATTACACTGCTGAAGAAGCAATTAACAGACTAGTAGATGCTCTTAAGTATTCTGCAAGATATGGAGCATAATGGCTAGAGATATAATCGCAAACTTAAAGTTTCAAAAGATTGCAGATCCAGATGGATTTGACCCAATCAAATTTGCTAATATGATGGAGGAAGCTTATTTAAGTGAAAGAAGACCAGATGAATTTACCCAAAAGAAAACTTTTAGTCCTAGTACTGTTGGTTATGGTAGCGGTAACTGTCCTAGATATTGGTTCATTGCTTTTACTGGTGCGGAGTTTGAAAATAACACTGATGCTATGGGTATCGCTAACATGGCTAATGGTACGTATATGCATGATCGGGTTCAGAAGATCATGGCTAAAACACCAGTATTCAAGGCAAATGAAACAGAAGTTACCTACGATGACCCGCCAATTCGAGGATTTGCAGATACTTTTATCGAATGGAATGGAAAAGAAGTAATTGTTGAAATAAAATCTGCAAAGGATGAAGTGTTTGCTATTCGTCAAGCAGAGATGAAACCATTGCCGTATCACTTAGTTCAACTTCTTACTTATATGAAAATACGTGGGGATGAGCAAGGATTTTTTTATTATGAAAATAAAAATGACCAATCATTTTTAATCATTCCAGTAAATATGAATGAAAGAAATACTGAATTAATTGAGTATGTATTTGATTGGGAACGCAAAGTTTATGCTGCATATAAAGCTGGTACTTTGCCAGAAAGAGCATTTACAAAGTCTACTTCAGCATGTAAATATTGCCCAGTAAAAAATGTATGCTGGAAAGATATGAAAAATGAAACTGGTGAAATCTTTATACCAGCCTTGGAGATTCCAAAGTGAAATGTGCCTATAAAGAATGTGGTAAAGACTTTACTCCAAAAACACATAATCAAAAATACTGTTCAGATGAATGTTGCAGAACAGCAACAAACTTAAAACTTAAAGAGCAGTATTATGAGCGTAAAGCAAGACTTCAAGGTAAAAAAAGAGTTTGTAAAACAGCTGGATGCACAACAATAATGAGTAGATATAATGAAGATAAAATTTGCGGTAAATGTATGGCTATAAAAGAAAAGAAAAAACAACTAGAGATTCTGGAGATGATCAGAGATGTCACTGGCAGGCCTAGTAAAGCCTAGAGGAACTAAAGTCCTAGGCATAGATGCAAGTACAAACAGCATAGCTTTTTGCCTTATGGATGGTAAAAAAGCGGTTAAATGGGGAGAGGTCTCATTTGAAGGATCCGATATATATCAAAGAATATTGGATGCTAAAAGAAAAATGAAAGCTTTTAAATCTGAACTAGATACTGATTTTGTTGTTATAGAAGCAGCTATTTCTGTTAAGTCAATACACACTGGAATGAAGATGGCATATGTATTTGGTGCTATAATGGGAGAGATACTAAGTGATGATATACAGGTTGTAGAAGTACATCCTATTACTTGGCAGTCTTACATAGGGAATAAAAATTACACAAAAAATGAAAAGCAAGCGATTAAAGATGAGTTCCCCACCAAATCCGAAACGTGGATTAAAGGAAAAATCAGGGAAAGAAGAAAAGAAAAGACAATTGNCTTTGCTAGAAATATGGGCATTGAAACTGACAGCGACAACGTGGCGGATGCTGCGGGAATTGCGTGGTATGCGGTAAATGAAATTGTATGATAGCAAAGACTGGGTATACAAAAGGTACGTCCTAGAAAAGAAAACTATTAGAGAAATGGCTATGGAAGCTAGATGTTCTCATATGACCATACAAAGAGAACTAGAAAGACATGGGTTTATTAAAAAGCCTAGAAAATGGACAAAATGAAAAAGTTTATATTTGTACCAGTAGTAAATAATTTAGATCTTTTGGAAAAAGCTGTAAGAAGCGTTAAGCCAGATTTATACGATGAGTACATAATATTTAATAATACAGAAGCTGTCATTTCAGAATCAATTTATGATAAAACTCAGTTTCGTGTTTGGAACCCTGAAAGAAGAATGACTTTTACTGAAACACAAAATATAATGCGTCAGTATGCAATTGATAATTCTTTTGATTTTTATTCTTTTATGCATAATGATGGAGAGATTCTTGATGATACAGATGAAGAATTAGTCAGATATGCTGAATTTTGCAAAGATAATTGGGGAGTAATATTTACCAACTACGATGTATTTTGTGCATTTAATACAAAAGCATTTGAAAAAATAGGTGTTTGGGGAGACAAAGATTGGCCAACACAACAAAATGGCTACCTTCTAGATAATGATTATTACAGAAGAGTAAGGTCTAATGGTTATATAATTAAAGAATTAAGCGATAGAGAAGTTACTTATGTTCCACTTGAAAGAGTGGGTGGTGTTACACATACTGTATATTCAAATACACTTAGAGATCCAAAAGAGCAAGCTTTGTGGGATTTACAAAGGGATGCTGTTTACAAACATTATTTTGAAAAATGGGGCGGAGAGCCAGGACAAGAAAAATATATTCATGCATATAACGAGGAGATAAAATGAGAGCATTAGTAACAGGCGGAGCTGGTTTTATAGGGTCAAACCTAGTAGATAAGCTTTTATATCTTGGATACGAAGTTGTAGTAATAGATAATGAATCTTCTCAAGCAAATGAAAAGTTTTACTGGAATGAAAAAGCTGAGAATCATAAACTAGACATCAGAGATTACAATAATACAAGGCCTTTATATGATGGTGTTGATTATGTATTTCATATAGCAGCAGAATCAAGAATTCAGCCAGCTATTGAAAACCCAGTTGAAGCAGTAAGTGTAAATTCTGTAGGTACTGCAACAGTTCTTCAATGCTCTAGGGAAGCGGGAGTTAAAAGAGTTATGTACTCATCAACTTCATCTGCTTATGGTAGAAATCCAATACCAAACACAGAAAATCAACCAGATGATTGTTTAAATCCATATTCAGTTTCAAAGGTAAGTGGAGAAAAATTGTGCAAAATGTATACAGAATTATTTGATCTTAAAACTGTAATTTTTAGATATTTTAATGTTTATGGAGAAAGACATCCAGTTAAAGGCCATTATGCTCCAGTAGTAGGTCTATTTATTAGACAAGCACAAAATAACGAACAATTAACTATTGTTGGAGATGGAAATCAAAAAAGAGATTTTACCCATGTTTCTGATGTTGTAAATGCAAATATATTAGCAGCAACCACAGACGTTTTGACAGAAGCATTTGGACAAGTATATAATGTAGGAAATGGTAAAAATTATTCTGTTAATGAAATAGCAGCAATGATATCTGATAAAACTATTCCAATTCCTGCAAGGCCAGGTGAGGCAAGAGAAACTCTTTCAGATACATGGAAAATTAGAAAAACATTTAACTGGCAACCAACTACAAGTTTAGCTGATTGGATAAAGGATAATAAATGACAAAGTATGACGATCTATATTTTCATGCAATTAATGCTCCTTCAGGACATAGAATTCTTGCAAAATGTATGGAAATAGCAGAAATGCTTATTGACAAAAATATTTCATATGGAGATTCTGCATTATCTCCAAAAAGAATATTTTCCACAGCAGACAATGTAGAGCAGCTTAAAATTAGAATTGATGACAAGTTAAATAGAATATCTAATGCTCAGGGATATCCAGGAGACAATGATATTGACGATATGATTGGTTATTTAATCTTACTTAAAATTGCCATTGACAAGAACAAGGATAAAGAGGTATAATTAAATATGCCAACTTATGATTATGTATGTATAAATTGTGATGAATCTGAAGAGGTTTCACGGGGATTTGACAAGGAAGAAATTCTTCCAGCATGTCCCGTTTGTGGCTATAGCATGTCTAGAGTATATAATGCACCAGGAATTAAATTTAAAGGCTCTGGATTTTATAAAACGGATAACGGATAATGTCAGAATTAGAGATTGCTGGTCAATTTGATCAGATGAACAAAGTAATAGAAGAATTGTTAAAGGGAAACACGCCTGCACAAATTGCAAGATCCTTAGAGCTTACAAGAGTTCAAGTTGATAATCATATAAAAACATGGAAAACATTTGTTCAAGATAATAAAGCCGTTCGTGAACGTGCAAAAGAAGCTTTGGCAGGTGCTGATGAACATTATAATCTTTTAATTAAAGAAGCATGGGTTACATTAAATCAAGCTGATGCTCAAGATGCACCAAATGTAAAAGCACAAGTTTTAAAGCTTATTGCTGATATAGAATCCAAAAGAATTGATATGCTAAATAAAGCTGGCGTATTAGAAGATAACTCTATGGCAGATCAAATTTTAGAAAATGAAAGAAAACAAGATGTTCTTGTTGGAATTTTACGGGATGTTACTTCATCATGTGAGCATTGCAAGTGGGAAGTTTCAAAAAGATTATCTGAAGTCACTGGACAATTAGAGGCAGTAGTAATAGATGGCTGATTTTAGTGCTTTTTTAGATGCACTTGATAATGATGAGTTTGAAGAAAGACCAGTCCCACTTGAAGAATTTGTAACAAGCAGGGATTTTTTGGGTCTACCACCATTATCTGAATACCAGTACACAATGCTTAGAGCATCAACACAAATATATAGAAAAGAAACACTCTATAAAGTGTATGGTGAAGTTGAAGGCGAAAAGATATTTAAACAAACTTGTAATGAAGTTATACTTCAACTTGGAAAAGGTTCAGGAAAAGACTATACATCTACAATTGCTTGTGCATATGTAGTTTATTTATTATTATGCTTAAAAGATCCAGCAAGATATTTTGGTAAACCACCAGGCGATGCTATTGATATTATTAATATTGCTATTAACGCTGTACAAGCTAACAGAGTTTTCTTTAAAGGATTTAATCAGCGTATTGAAAAATCTCCTTGGTTTCAAGGAAAATATATTGCTAAGGCAAATAGCGTAGAGTTTGATAAAGAAGTTACAGTTCACTCAGGACACTCCCAAAGAGAGTCTTGGGAAGGATACAACGTACTTATTGTAATTCTTGATGAAATTTCTGGATTTGATCTTGAATCAACATCTGGAAACGAACAGGCTAAAACAGCTTCAGCTATTTATAAAATGTATCGTGCATCAGTAAATTCACGTTTCCCAGATTTTGGAAAGTTAATTTTACTTTCATTCCCACGATTTAAAAATGATTATATTCAGCAAAGATATAATGAAGTTGTAGCGGAAAAAGAAATTGTTTTAAGACATCATAAATTTAAAGTAGATCCAGAGTTACCCGACGGGATTGAAGGAAATGAATTTGAAATGGAATGGGAAGAAGACCATATTATTTCATATAAGATACCTAGGGTATATGCACTTAAAAGACCAACATGGGAGATTAACCCAACAAGAAAAATAGAAGATTTTACTATTGACTTTTATACTGATCCTACAGATGCATTATCCCGTTTTGCATGCATGCCACCAGATGCTACAGATGCTTTCTTTAAAAATCGTACAGTAATTGAAAAAGCATTTAGTAATCCTAATTTAAATGTTGATTCATATGGAAGATTTTTAGATTCATTTAAACCAGATCCAGATAAATTTTATTACATACATGTTGACCTTGCACAAAAACATGACCATTGTGCTGTTGCATTAAGCCATGTTCATAATTGGGTGACAATGAAAATTGGGGATAGATTTAAAGAGGCAGCACCCAGAATTATAGTAGATGCTGTCAGATATTGGACTCCCACCGCATCCAAATCTGTTGATTTTACAGAAGTAAAAGATTACATAATTAGTTTAAGAGAGCGTGGATTTAATATTAAAATGGTCACATTTGACCGTTGGAATTCACACGATATGATGCAACAATTAAAAGCACATGGAATTAATTGTGAAACATTATCTGTAGCTAAAAAACATTATGAAGATATGTCTTTATGTATAACTGAAGAACGTATTGATGGTCCTAAAATTCAACTTTTAATAGATGAGTTACTCCAACTTAGAATTGTAAAGGATAAGGTAGATCACCCAAGAAAAGGTTCTAAAGACCTATCTGACGCCGTTTGCGGGGCAATTTATAATGCAGTAGCACTTACACCACCAGATATGAATAAAGAAGTAGAAATCTATAGTTATTCTGGGGTATTTGCTGATGAATTACAACAAATTAAAGATGAATCGGATGCTAGATTAGCAAGAAATAAAACCATTAAGATGCCAGATAAGCCTGAGATGCCTGCAAATTTGCGGGATTACCTAGGAATAGATGATGACCCAGATGTAGAAGAATTTAGGGTTGACAGCATGAGAGTTCTATAGTAAACTGACACCTACAACAACAAACAAAGGGTAATAATGCTAGCAAATGGCACAATGAAAACTATTGAAGATGAAGAAGATATTTATGTATCGCTAACACAGTTATGCGAATACTTTGCACAATCAGTTGCAAATATGACAAAAGAAGTTAAGGCTGCAAATCCAAGAGATAAACGTTATGCTCAAGGTCTTGTTGATATGATGCATACAATTGCAGAAGAAATTGTACAGCTTGGTAAATATGAAGCACAACGTAGAATGATCGAAAATCCAGAGGACTTGTTTGGCATTATTGACAAGTACAAGGATAAAGAGTAAGATAAGCAACAATGGTCCTTAGCTCAGTTGGCAGAGCGTCGCACTGTTAATGCGAATGTCGCAGGATCGAGACCTGCAGGACCAGCAAATTACCGTTAACCTATCAGAAAGAGTATAATATGAATATGATGGCTGAAGAAACCGTAGCAGAAGAAATTAAAAAAGAATACATACTTAGTCCAATTGATAGGTGTGATGCATGTTCTGCAGAAGCACTTGTTTTGGTTAAAGGCGTTAATGGAGATTTAATGTTTTGCGGTCATCATTATGCAAAGAACGAGGCGGGACTTATTAAGTTTGCCTATGAAGTAATTGATGAACGAGATAAATTAATAGAGAATAAACTAATAGGTGATGCTCACGCTTAAAATGCGGGGGTATAGCTTAATCTGGTTAAAGCATTTGTCTTATACGCAAACGACTTTTGGTTCAAATCCAAATACCCCTACGGAACAATAGCTCAGTTGGTCAGAGCCCCCGACTCATAATCGGGTCGTCGTAGGTTCAAGTCCTACTTGTTCCACCAAGGTCCGTTAGCTCAGTTGGTTAGAGCGTTGCCCTGTCACGGCAAAGGTCGTCGGTTCAAGTCCGATACGGATCGCAACGTATAAATATACGTTCAACTAAACAAGGAGAATAAATTGAGTACACTACTCGTTATCGGTAAAGTTCTTTTTGCTTACCTATTTGTAACTTCAGGAATTTCACATTTTAAGAATCTTGAAGCAATGACAGGATATGCAAAGTATAAGAAGATTCCACTTGCAAAGCTTGGAGTAATTTTATCTGGAGTTTTACTAATTGTAGCCCCAGTATTAATTATTTTTAAGGTTGCAACTGTTGCATTACTTTGGGCACTTGCAGCATTTTTGTTGCTTACTGCAACAATTTTCCATCCGTATTGGAAAGAAAAAGATCCTCAAGCTAAAATGAATGAACAGATTGCATTTAACAAGGAGATTTCCTTGATTGGTGCTATTCTAGTAATTATTGCTTTGCTATAATTGGTAATCCTAAGCATGATTAAAAACTGCTTTTTAGCCCCTCTAGCCCAGCGGTAGAGGCAGTGGACTTAAAATCCATACAGCGTTGATTCGAATTCAACGAGGGGCACAAGGCTATAGATGGCACTTACTTAGGATGTTATAGTTACATATAAAATACTAACTGGGCAACTCGCTCACCATCTATAGTCCCTGCGGGTGTTGCATAGTGGTAGTGCGTCATCCTTCCAAGTTGAATGTGCTGGTTCGATTCCAGTCACCCGCTCTTTATAATTGCCTCTTTAGCTCAGTGGTAGAGCATCCGCCTTGTAAGCGGAAGGTCGTCAGTTCAATCCTGACTGGAGGCTCCAAGGAAAAATGGCAGAGTGGTCTATTGCAACAGGTTGCTAACTTGTCGTACGAAAGTACCGTAGGTTCGAATCCTACTTTTTCCGCTATAATATAAAATAAGTATATAATAAGAGTACAATGCCATACAATATTAAGCAAGAAGGTAATAAATACGAAGTTGTTGTAACAGCGACTGGTCGTGTTGTTGGAACTCATCCAACAAAGGATAAAGCAGAAGCACAGTTAGGTGCTTTATACGCTAATGTTCCAGAAGCAACTAAAAAATGTATGACTTGCGGATGTGATGATTTAGGAAATGATCACCATTATGTTTCTGATACTGAAAAATGTATGTCATGTATTGAAAAAGGACAGGGCCCATGCTGGGACGGATATGAATATGCAGGCACTAAAGATCAAAATGGGAAGACGGTTCCTAACTGTATTCCCGTCAAAAAAGCTGATGGTGGGTATCAACCAAATGCAGGTATGAAAGCAGCAGCTCGACGTGCATTAAAATGGAAAGATGCAGGATTGGCTACTGGAGCAGGAACACCTGTTGGCTGGGGCAGAGCAAGCGATATAATTGCTGGAAGATCAATGTCTCTTGATACAGTTAAAAGAATGTATTCTTTTTTTTCACGCCATGAAGTTGATAAACAAGGTAAAGATTGGGATAAACCATCTCATGGTAAAATTATGTGGAATGCATGGGGTGGAGATGCGGGATATGCATGGTCACGTGCTATTGTAAATAAAGAAAGTAAGATTGAAAAAGAATCCGCTGGAGCAGGCCGAATTGATGGTGGCGTAGGGTTTAAACTTGAATATAATGTCCCAGATTGCTTAGGTGGGTATGCTGTTACAAAAGCGGGAACGGGACAAGTAATAGGTTGCTATACAACTAAAGAACATGCAGAAGAAGCTATGAATGCAATTGCAGTAAATGAACCCATAATAAAATCAGATCAAACACAACAAGATAATCAAGATGGGATAGGTGCACTTCATAATTGGGGTGGATCATTTGCTCCAGTTTTTGGTAATGAAAAAGTACAGTATTCTTGGATGTCAACATATAACACACCTCCACAAAATGATGGAAAACCATCAGTAGGATATGGAAATTCTTCAAGTCCTAAAGGTAAAAGTAATTCATAATATTAATATATTTATGGTAAAATAGTTATATATTTAAAATAAAGTTTAAAGGAGTAATTTATGACACATAGATATGAGATAGATTCAAATAATGCAATTAGATGTTTTGCTGAAGGATCTACAATTCCCCACCTTTACCAACCACATTGGCCAAATGGTGATGCTTGGGCAAATGCAGATGAAGCAAAAAATTGGGCTGATTTATTTTTGGCATCAGAAGATGACATATCAGCCCCATTAGCCCCTGTTTCTCGTGATGTTTCTGGCATAACACGTTGGACAACTGAACAAAATATTGCTATTCAAAAAGTTAGAGTATTGTTTGATGCTGCAACAACAAAAGAGCAAAAACAAGAAATAGTTCAATCTAAAGGTCCAGAACTAGCTAGGACTCTAGGTCTTGATTCATCAGCTGTTGATAAAATGATGGAGGTATTATAAATGTCTGTAGGAAATAAATTTTCAGGATTAGGAACATTTAGCGGATCAGGAAATATTAAGTTAGTAAGTTCTTCCTCATCTAGTAAAACATTTTTTATTTTTGCCAAAGCACAAGGTTTTACGCCAACTGCTCCAGAATATTCGACAGATGGAATTAATTGGAATAAAATAAATGGTTTAGGTTCAAAGCGATGGGCAAACCCTATAAAAATTGGCAATCAAGTATTAATTTATGCACGTGACAATAATATTAGTAAAAACATTGCATATTTGACTACAAATTTTTCTGATTTTACAAATACTGAAGTATCTAACCAAGTAAGTAATGCGGTGTATGGAAACGGTAAAGCTGTTGGAGTAGATTTTGATAATCTTCTTCCAATGTATTCGACAGATGGAATTAATTGGAATAATGCAACGATGCCTTCTGGCTATAGATCAACAGATGGAAATAATATTTATTTTAAAAATAATATGTTTATAACATCAATGTGGAATTCATCAGGTGATAGTTATTTATGTTATTCAACAGATGGAATAAATTGGTCAGCATCTTCATTTAATAGATCAATTTCTTCCGTTGAATATAACAATGGAGTTTATGTAATAGCAAATAATTATGGAATATACTCGGGATCAGATATAAATAGTCTTTCTATGGTTGTTAATGAATCTTATTGGAACTCTTTATCGTATGGAAATGGTAAATTTGTTGCGACAAACGGAGGCAATCCCACTGCGTGTAACAAAAAAACAGCTTATTCCACAGATGGGGTAAATTGGACTTTAACAACTGATTTGCCTGTTAGCGATCAATGGAATTCTATAGTATATGCAAATAATAAATTTGTTGTTTCTGGAGGACATCAGACTAATCAAAGCAATCATATTGCTTATTCAACTGATGGAGTAACATGGACGTTAGCTGCTGCACAAGATTATGAAAAATGGTTTGTATACGCTGTCTAAAATAAATTAAATAATCCCGCTAAGTCTTTGACATGGCGGGATTTTTTATGCTATAATTTATACACAGTATGCCTTATGGGTACTGAATTTAACTAACTTGCTGAAAAGGAGCTAAGTATGACAAACCTAACATATAAAACAAATCCATTTGCACAAATTGAAACTATTTTTAATGATCCGTTTTTTCTAGGATTTAATGATCAATTTGTAAGATGGGAAACAAATAAGAAAGTAACATCTGCATTCCCACCATATAATGTAATTAAATCTGATCAAGATAATTATATTATTGAATTAGCAGTAGCGGGATATGAAAAAGAAGATATTAATGTAACAGTAGATAAAGATACATTGATTATCAAGAGTGAACGTGAAAATGAAGATAAAGCGGATTACCTGCATAAAGGTATTGCTAAACGTAATTTCACTCAAACATTTACGTTAGGCGAATATATGATTGTTAAATCTGCATCATTTGAGAATGGATTGTTAACCGTTAAAATTGAACGGGAAATTCCAGACGAAGCTAAGCCTAGACAAATTAAGATCAAATAAGGTATAATAATAACACAGCTCCCATTCCATCGTGATTGGGATAAGTCCTGAGCATGACTTGTATAAACTGCTCATCTAATAAGGAGCTTAAATGACACAAAAACAAAAAAAAGTAGAAGCAGCATTGGCTATTCGTATTGCAAAAATGCCAAAAGGTGCGGGATATAAAAAGCCTGGCTCTATGAATAAGAAAAAGACTGGTTACGCCAAGATCTCCAAGTAATGTATAATTAAATATATGTGGAAAAATTTATTTAAATATACTAAAAGATATCCAGCAAGATTGTCTGGTTATATTTCAGCATTAATAATTTGGCTTCACAAATATTTGCCAGCTTCTGCCGTAGATTTTTTAGTGCCTTCAATTATATTTATAATTGGATTTGCTGAATGGAGTCAAACAGTTGAAGATAAAAAAACAATTAAAGCGTTGTATGTGGAAAATGATCCAGATACACCAGATGAAAAATTAATAAGGGACTTATAAGATGAATGAATTAGCAGCAATATTAAAAGAGTTACAATCAATGGCAATGAAGATTTATGCACAATCTCATGGGTATCATTGGAATATAGAGGGACGAGAATTTAAACAAGATCACGCTTTCCTGCTAGAGATTTATGAAGATGTATTTGATTCAATTGATGCATATGCAGAAAATCTAAGAAAAATTAAGGTCAAGGCCCCATTTGGCCTGGAACAACTACAACAAAATAGTGCATTAAGAGTTAATGATTCTCTTGATTTAACATCTCAACAAATGTTTGCTGAGTTAAGTAAAACAAACTTACAAATAATTGATAAGTTAAAGCAAGGTTTTGATATTGCAACTACTGCAAAAGAAAATGGTATAGCTAATTTCCTTGCAGATCGTCAAGATAAGCATGCATTTTGGCAATGGCAATTGACAGCAACCATTAAAACTACTATAATGTAACTATAAGAAAATAAAATATTACCTTAAAGGTCCTACGGGACTTTTTTTGTATGTTCCTATAGCTCAGTTGGTAGAGCAGCAGACTTTTAATCTGCGGGTCGCTGGTTCGAGCCCAGCTGGGGACACTAGCCCCATGTAGCTCAGAGGATGAGCATACGGCTTCTACCCGTTGGACGCACGTTCGAATCGTGTCATGGGGACTGAAAAAAACAACTACTAACAGAAAGAATAAAATGAAAAAATTAACAGTACTAGCAGTGGCACTACTATCAGTTATTCCAATTCAAGCTCATGGAGCAACACCAACAATTGCTATTATTGACACTGCAATTGATTCATCTTTAATTTCACAAGTATCTTATGAGGCTTGTTTTACATATAATTCAAGTTGCCCAAATGGTCAAAAATTTATGGAAGGCAAAGGATCTGCAAATGTCGATCCTATAGGTTGGACAATAAATGGCATGGATCATGGCTTACAAGTTGCAGAAACAGCTATTCTTGCAAATAAAAACATTAATATTGTGTTTGTTAGAATTTCAGATTTTACAAAAGCAACAAAAAATTACGCTCCATATATGCATACAGACGGCGGTTCTTTGGATAATGCCATTCAATGGCTATCTCAAAACTCAAAGAAATATAACATTTCTGCAGTTTCAATATCACAAGAACGACATAATTTTGCAAAAGGGATATGTCCCACAGATACTGTATTTTCAAATTCAGTGCAATCGCTTAAATTATCTAATGTTCCAGTTCTAGTGGGTGTTGGAAATGATGCTTCTGTTGATTTTCCTGGATTTCCCGCTTGTGTTACAGATGTAGTTGGAGTAGGTGCATCTACAACTCAAGCACAAGCATATTATTTTTCTAACCTAGGTTATGGTGTTGATTTAATGTCAGTAGGAAGAGTTAATGTTATTTTGCCAAATGGCACAACAGAGGCAGTGATGGGCACTTCTATAGCAACCCCTTACGCTGCATCACTTTGGGCATCTAGGTTTTCAGGAGACTTTCAGACTCAAACTAATAACATGTTGTCTTTGCCAAGAGCTAAAGATGGAATTAAGAACACATATCCATTTTTGATGTAATAAGGTATAATAAGCTTAGAGGAAGTACTTGTATAAATTTAAGGAGAAAAAATGGGTCAAGCAAAACCAGTTCCAGCAGTAACAACTGCACAACCAGGAACAGCAGCAAGATTTTTGGAAGTTGCTAAGTCACAAGTTGGCGTAGTAGAAGGTCCAAAAGATAATGAAACAGATTTCGGAAAGTTCACAAAGCATGATTTTCAAGCTTGGTGCGGTTCTTTCATGATGTGGTGTGCCAATCAAGCTGGAGTAAAAATTCCAGATGTTGTCTACACCCCAGCAGGTGCGGAAGCTTTTAAGAAAGCTGGCAAGTGGACAGATGCAGCAAAAGCAACCCCACAACCAGGAGATTTGATTTTCTTTCACTTTGCAGCAGAGGCAAAGCCAACAGACCTTATTCAACATGTAGGTGTTGTTGTTAAGGATAATGGCGATGGCACAATTACAACAGTTGAAGGAAACACTACACCAGACACAAAGGCTAAAGGTAGCCCTGATAATGGCGGAGAAGTTGCCTCAAATATTCGTGGCTATAAGGTCGGGAATAAAAAGGGTAAGTGGGCAGTTGTTGTAGGCTTTGGTCGTCCAGATTACAAGGCATAAACTATAAAATGCAATATGATCCATCAAATGAAGATCATAAAGAGATAATGGACTACCTTGTTTCAGAAGGTGCTGCTATTTTAGACGGCGTTGATGATGAAGGTGAGCCAATTTATAGATTTGATATGGAACTTCTTGAAGAAGTTATGCCTGAATTACATCAGGTTTTAATTGAAGATATGGACAATATTTTAATTGATTTGTATCAAAAAGATCTGATAGAAGTTTCATACGATGAAAACCTAAATGCTAAGATAGCAATATCTGAAGAGGGCAAAATAGCACTCATGCAAGCAGGCTTTGATCTCGACAATTCCGAAGACGAAGATTTTTAAGGTATAATTAACTAACAAGGCGGTGATTAATTTATGGATAATAATCAGCAAGTAGCAGGCTCTGGAACAGAACAACCTGCATCAACAACTCCAGTAACGGAGCAAGCAGGACCAGAAGCAAGCATAACAACTCCTTCTGTCTCTAATCTAGGCGTAAACAACCCTTCTCATATGGGAGTAGGATCACCTTTTACTGGTAAGGATGTCTCAATGACAACTCCTCAGTATGCAGGTGGACCAATTGCTTCTACAGAAACGGGGTCACACGCATAATGGAACTAGAAAAAAAAGAATTTTCAGATGAAAAGCGTAAAGAATTAGCAGAAAAGGGTCATGCCCTACCTGATGGTTCTTTTCCTATTGAAAATGTAAATGATTTACACAATGCAATTCAATCAGTAGGTCGTGCTAAGAATGCAGCAGAAGCAAAGTCTCACATAATTCGTAGAGCAAAAGCTTTGAAAGCAACAGATGCACTTCCAGAAGATTGGAAAGTTAAAAAGTTTTTTGATGAAGTATTAGACATGATTAAAGCAATCGGTACTTCTTCATCAGCTAACGAAGAGCGGGATGAAAGATCCGTAGAAAATTATGTAAGAGGAAACTCTAATACTAATACAAATAACCAGATGGGAGGTAATCAAATAGTGTCAAATACAACAGAACCAGATCCAAAGGGTGACATTGCAGTAACAAAGTCATTCCCAACAGCAGGTGGAGAACATCTAATTTCTCAAGAGACCCGTCCAGTTGACGGTGCTACTTCAGTTTCAGATGCACCAAATAGCGAAGCAGTTGTTCCTAACGAGGCAACAATCCCTAGCTCAGCGACTTCAGCAATTGCACCTTCAAAGGAATCAGAAATGAATCAACCTGAGAAAGTCGTTGAGAAAGCAGATGCAGGTAAGTGCGAATCATGTGGTCAAGCACTTCCAGTTGCTAAGGCTGATGAGCCAAAAGATGCAGATGAAATTACAAAGTCTGAATCATGCGCCGATTGCGGTAAAGCTATGAGTCTATGCGAATGCATGGGTAAAGCAGTAGATGAGAAAGAAACTGCAGCAGAAGCTGCAAAGGAAACTCCTGCTGATGAAAAGGCAGAAATGAAGAAGTCCCTTTGGGGCGGAGCATTTTCTCCTCTAATCAAGTAATAAATTATATATACGTATATATGTACATAAAGACGGGAAACCGTCTTTATGTATTTAAGAAAGGAAGTAATGAGAGTATTAGTTTTTGGTGCAAAAGATTATACAGATTATAATGAATTGATCAGACAGGTAACTGTTTTGCTGGACGATAGAAAGCATTTTTATCCAGAAGATAAAGAGTATGTTTTTGTACATACTGGCCTGCGGGGTGCTGAAAATATGATTACAGAATATATAGGTAAAACAGAAAAATACCTACGTCAAAAAGGATTTAAGATAAAAGAAGAACTAGTTAGAGATACATCTTCATATAGTGATGTAACCCTTATAGAATCAATACCAGATTTTGCATTGGTTTTTGGTATATCTGAAAGAAATAAGTCCTGCATTAAGCTTCTAGAAGCTTATGGAATCCCGTTCAGATTTATTAAAGAATAGCTAAAATACACTTGACTTATAGTACAACAAAATGCTACAATATATAAACCTACTAACAAAGGAAACAAATGACTAATATCGAGCCACTTGGAAGCTTGATTCTTATTGAAGAAATTGAACAAAAAGAGCGTACAACAACTTCTGGACTTGTTTTATCTGCAGCAACATTAGAGTCTGAGCTTAAGCGTGGGCGGGTTGTAGCGGTAGGACCAGGAGATCATGACAATGTAGGAAATAAACATGAAATTCCTATTGAAATAAATGATCTAGTAATATATAATGAAAATAACGCTACTGAGGTAACAGATGCCTTGGGAAGTAAATATTACTTTATTAACTGGCGTTCACTATTTGGAAAAGAAAGTAGCCTTTAATGCCTAAAATTGCATTGAATTACGAGCAAGCACACAAATTTGTAGAAAAAAATAAGCACGTTGGATTTTATTGGAATGGATATACTATTATGAAATGGACTCCAGGACATAATGGTTACATGCAAAAAAATGGCATGTTCCGAAATAATCAATGGGGTTATGCCCAAAGATATAATGTAAACTCCTCTGGCATATGGGAAATCAGCGATAAATATGCAAAACTTATTTAGTTTTTTAGGCATTGATGATGAAGATGCTAAGTGGTATCATCTTTCTGCTTGTCGGAACATGTCTATTAATTGGTTTTATGACGATTACGAAGCAGATAAAGAATTAGCTAAGCAAGTTGATCAAGTATGCTTGCATTGTCCTGTTATTAAAATTTGTCATCAACAAGGTGTTGATAACAAAGAAAAAGGTGTTTGGGGTGGGATATTTATGGATTTGGGAAGACCAGATAAACAACATAATTCACACAAAGAACAAGAGATCTGGAAACAGTTAAAGAAACTTCATGGAAAAAATATCATACACGACTGAAATGGCAAAAAAGATTAGACAGGTTAAACCACCAGTCAAAAATCTTATATTAGATGTTAGGGCAAGACCAAATTATCTTGCATTAACTGTGTATGAAAGTAATATCATGGAGTACAACGAAAGTCAACGAATGCAAGTCATGGAATATTTGTTGATGATTAGGCAATTAATTCAGTCTTACGGAACACCATGTGAAATAGAGGGGATGAAGTATACTCATGAGCAAGCAAGAGCACTCAGAAGAAAACAATGATCAAAAAGTAATCACTTATGTTTACATACCTGATGAAGACATTAATGGATTCATTATAAAAGAAGGTGTGTATATGTCAACAGTGCAATACTTTGAGAACGGTGTTGGTTATATTATTGACATCCCAAATGATGAATTTATCATCGTTGATGAAATTGGAATCGGACATATTGAAGAAACGGAAGAAAATTTATAATGCAGTGTTTTAGTTGTGGAAAACAAAAAAACGAGCTTCAGCCAAAGAAATCAGCTATAATTAATGGAGTAACACTTTTTATGTGTCAATCCTGCTTAGATGAGAAACTCGAGCCTAGATGGGTTGTTATTTTGGGCGGTAGACAAAATGGTGCTGATTCTGTAAGAGACTACATTGTTAAGCGTAGATATATCGGCAGGCCTATTTCTGCTGAGGAACTAATCGCTTAGAAAGAGGAATTTAAATGTTAAAAGTAACAAATGATATGGAAGAAATTATTAATCAGGATAATGCTGTTGTGGCATTTACTGCAGAATGGTGTATGCCATGCAAGCAGTTAAAACCACAGTTTGCAAAAGCTTCAGTATTGGATAATGATACTCCATATTATGTTGTAGATGTAGATAAAGTTGATCCAATTCATCTTACTACATATGGTATACAAACTATTCCCCAAGTTTTTGAAATGAACAAAGGAATAATTAATAAAAAAGTAAATGGAAAAACAGCACAAGCAATACTACTAGAGTTAGGAAAAGATAATGCAGCGTAAAACAATAGCATTTACAATAGGCTTCTTTCTTGCAATTACAGCAGCGGGAGCTTCAGCATCAACAAAGACAGTAACCCCAGATTGGGTTTTGCCAAATTCATCAGTAACACCAGGAGCACTTAATCCAAATGTTACACAGGCAAATATTAAGGATAATGTTTGTAAAGCAAATTGGACTGGTACAGTACGACCACCAGTTTCATACACAAATAAGTTAAAGGCAAAACAAATGGCTGGAGATTATAAGTCTTTGGTTGCAACATTTGGTGCACCAGCAGTAAATTATGAAGAAGATCATTTGATTTCTCTTCAACTTGGTGGAAGCCCTACTGATCCAAAGAATCTTTGGCCAGAGCCCTATGCTGGAAATAATGCTAGAAAGAAAGATGTCGTAGAGACAGCACTTAAGCGTTTAATTTGTGCAGGGACACTTAAACTAGCTGATGCTCAAAAGGCAATTTCAACAAACTGGGTTAATGCATACAATAAGTATGTAACTAAATCAGACACAGCAGATACATCAGATAACTAACTTAAGGGTAAATAATGACAACAATTGTAGGCGTATGCAAAAACGGTAATGTAACTATGGGTGCTGACTCTCAAGTTACCGATGGAGATAGACCAAACAATCATGTCAGAATGGAAAAAATTACCAAAAACAATGGTTATTTAATTGCGGGAAGTGGGGACAGTACTCCATGTGACATATTGCAACACATGTTTACTCCCCCAGTTCCCACAGCAACTGAAAGAAAAGATCTATACAAATTTATGATTGTTAAGTTTGTTCCAGCTATGCGAGAATGTCTTGATGAAAATGGTTGGAAACCAGCAACAGATGATAAAGATTCTGGTTTTAGTATACTAGTAGCTTTTGATGGAGAGATATTTGACATAGGCGATGACTTTAGTGTATTATTAAATGGTAAGGGCATTTATGGTGTGGGCAATGGAGCCAAATACGCTATAGGTGCGTTAGAAGCAGGGGCTAGCGTTGAAAAAGCTTTAGAGATTGCTTCTGATAATGATATTTATACTTCTGGACCATTTCAGATAGTTAAACAACAAAAAACAAAATCAAACAAATAGAATTACTTTGTAAAGATGCAAAGTATAGTCCTGATCAGGGATAAACAAACAAACTATAGGAGAATAATGAACAAGTTCAATAAGATGAGCGGATTGAAGCGACTTGCTATCGTTTCTGTTACTGCTCTAGGAATCGGTGTTCTTTCTGCACTCCCGTCACAAGCTGCTAACTCAGTACTTGAGTTCGTTGCAGGCGATGGTGTTGTAGGATCTGATACATCAGTTGGATACGGCGTTGCTGGTCCAGCAAACTCTGTAACATTGCGTACAACAGGAGCGGTAGCTTCTGATTATGTAGTTACAACAACAAGCACTTTTGGAACAATTGACACAGGTACAGTCTTTGATTCCGCTCGTACAATTTTTACTGCAGGATCTGCAAGCCGTTTTCAGGTAATGACACCAACAGTTGGTACTGTTACAGTCACATACCGTACTCGTACAGGTGGCGTAGTATCTAATGCATCAGCACAAACAGTAACAATTACAGTTCGTGCAGCACAAGCAAGTGGAGTATTCTCTGCTGCTAATTCATCTGTATATATTGCAGATGGAGAAACAAGCACTGCAACTGCAGATGCTACAGTTCTAAAAACTTCAACTTATGATGCAGCTAATTCTGCTGCAACAATCAAGGTATCTTTACAAGATGGCAACGGTGCTGCTTATTCAGATACAGTTACAGCAACAATTGTTTCAGGTCCAGGAGTAATCAATGGAACTGCTGATTCAACCACAGTCGGTAGCACTTTTGCTGCTGCAGGTTCACCTACATATTCTGTAAGTGTAAAGGGATCAACAACATATTTTGGTGTATTTGCAAATGGACAGGCTGGAATTTCAACAGTTGTTTTACGTCTTACAGACGGAACAGTTCTTGCAACTAAAACACTAACATTTTCATCAACAACAGCAGCATCAATTTCTGCAGTCACAAAAAAGAACTATGTTCTTGCTGGTTCTGCTAATTCTGGTGCATTTGCAGTTGTTGTAAAGGATGCAGGTGGAAATGTAATTACTGGTGGAACTGTTACAGCAACCCCAGTAGCGGGTAGCCTTGTTGCTACAGCACCTACAACTGGAATATACGATTCAACATCAGGAGCATTTCTATTGGGTGCAACAGGTGCAGATTCAACAAAGTTTGGACCAATTACATATACATTTACACATTCATCAACAGGAACAACTCTTTCAGCACAAGCAACAACAACATTTTCATCGGGTGTAGCATCATCATTAACCATCACTGGTCCTGATTCTGCTAATCCAGGAGATAAGGTTACATTTACATTAACTGCCAAGGATGCAAACGGTTATCCAATTGCTGACGGCATATATGAAGATGTTGCTGGTCGTCAAGTTATTGCTTCAACAGAGTATTCTGCAAGTGGTTTGTCACCATTTAATAATGGAGACACAATTACAACAGTAAACGGAGTTGCTACATCAGTAGCATACATGCCATTTGTTGCTGGTAAGTATACTGCAAAGTGGACATTGGTTGGTACTTCAGGTACTGCTTCTGGTGCACTCTCAGCAGGGCTTGCTGGTTCAACAATTTCAGCAGTAGTTACAGTAAATCAGGCATCTGATCCTAAAATTGTATCCGCTATTGATATTTTGACAGCACAAATTGCTTCACTTCAAGCAACATTGCTAACACAGCAAACTTCTCTTCAAGCTCAAATTGATGCTTTGACAAAGGCTCAATCAGCCTCAAATGCAAAGTACAATGCACTTGCAAAGAAGTATAATGCATTAGCTAAGAAGTACAAACTTCCCACAGTTAAGTAATTAAATACAATCGGGAGGGGTGGACAAATATCCACCCCTTTTGGTATAATGGAGGTAATATGGAATCAAGTAAAAGAAGTTTATTTAAAACATTAACATGGTACGCATCACATATAGTTATGGCTACTTCTGTAGCATTTGTAATAACAAAAAGTTTTAGAATAGCAGCAACGATTGCTTCTGCAGAAATTATTTGGGAAGCAGCATTGTTTTTTGGCCATGAAAGAGCATGGGCAAAATGGGGGAAAAAAATTAAATGAGTCCTATATGGTCTTGGGCATTATCTGCAATAGGTGTGATTGGAATTTATTTAACTGGTCGCAAAAATTGGCGGGGGTATGCAGTAGGCATAGTGACAGAGTGTGCTTGGGTATGGTATAGTATCATAACAAAGCAATGGGGATTTATATTTGGATCAACAGTTTATATTTCAGTATACTTATTTAACATTAACAAATGGATAACAGAAGCAAGAGCAAGCAGAATAAAAAATATGTTTCATATAAATCCGCTAGGAAACTACAACAGAAAGATTAAGGAAAAATAATGGCAAGCATCCCACTATCAATGGATCAGTTAGAAAAAATTGCAACAGATGTTGCAAGAGACCTTTTAGAAAACTGGGCAATCAACGATAGATTTAATGAAGATGAAATGATTGAAGCAGGTAAAAATGCTGTAGATGATACAATTTTTGTTATTAATAACTTTATGGAACATTTTAATCAATACATGCTTGTTCAAGCAGAAAATCAAAAACTAATTTAATATTAATATAATGGTATAATTGTTTTGTAGCAATGCTACAACGGAGGATTTACCATTAAAAAAAGATTAAAAGCCTATCATGTATTTAATCATTTAAAGATACGGGCAGAAGAAGCGTCAGACTGGGTTGCAGATAAATCTGCACAACCTTGGTTTCTTTTGTTGCATATAATATGGTGGGCTGTTTGGATTGGTTTTAAGATAGAGCCTTTTCCGTATGGTTTATTGACCCTTATAGTGTCATTAGAAGCGATTATACTGTCATCCCTACTACTTTCATCAGGAAATAGAGAGGGTGAAGTAGAGAAGAAAATAGCCCGTAAAGACCTATCAATATCTAAGGAAACAAAATGGATGGTAGAAGATATTCACGAAATTGTGCGGGATCTTCAAGAAGATATTAGAATCCTTAGAGATGAGGAGGGTATATGATAAAATGTTTGCTTATGTATTTCAGCATGCTTGTTATAATTGGTATTTCGTTTAGAACTCATATAAAGCGTTGGCATAAAAAATAGGGACTATTTTCATAGCCCCTATTTTTAATTGTATAATTAATTAGCTTTTTTATCTACTGCAGAAAATGCACCATTGATTTCATCAATAGTAAGTTTGCCATCATCAAGGAATCCACGAGCAAGTCTTTCAACTACTGTAGCAACTCCAAGTGTTCCAGCCAATATTACAGCCTTTACAGTGCTTATACCAACAACCGCACCAGCTCCAATTACGCTTAGTCCAGACGCTGCAAATACAGCAACTATTCTCATGAATATGTTGTTTATGCTTGCAATAGCACCACTGCCTACTTGTGTAGGCTCTTCTGTTACTTGTGTTTTAGCCATTTAATCCTCCTTATCTTTTGGATTTCTTAGTCTTAAGGTTGCGATCCAAATGACAAAAGATAATAAGGTGACTTTCCCAATGACAGTTTTTGCAGATCCCGTGAGAACTAGCCACGCTGAAAATAATCCAACGAATGTCCAAATTTCACTAAAAAAATCTGCGGAAATGTCTTTAAAGAATTGTTTCATTATGAAAACCTCCTCCTAATGGCAGCAACCGCTATGGTTAATACCAATATTTTTTTAGCTTTTTTTCTCGTTACAGGTGACATATCGTTTCCGATATTAGCCATAGCAACGAATGCATGATTTAACGCCTGAACTCCAGGTACTGCAGCGATGGCTCCAGTAACAGGCGTTTCTATAACAGGAACAGCAATATCTGGAGCATTAAAAGTAGTTCCTCCTGGTTGACCGATAAAAGTATCTTTAGTCGTAATAGCATCTGCTGGAATTGGTAAACCAGAGCCAGGTGCTGGGGCTGGAGGTGTAAGCTTTCCATCTTCTCCAACAACTTGAGGTGCACTCTTAATACCAAAGAATTCAATACCGCCATTTTCTACTCCCGATTTATCTTCTTGAATATGTGGAACTAAAACTTCAGCAGGTGCTTCTTTTATAACTGTATCTGAGAGTTGATCTGGGCTATTAGGTAATACTCCAATAGCATCTTTTTTAGCTTTATCTAATTCTGCCTGTCTTGCTGCATCCGCTGCAGCTTTATCTGCTTCGGCTTTTGCATTTGCTGCATCTTGAGCAGCCTTTGCATTTGCTGCATCTTGAGCAGCTTTGTCAGCAGCAGATTTAGCATCCGCTGCAGCCTTATCTGATGCTGCTTGTTCTGCAGCTTTTTTATCTGCTTCGGCTTTTGCATTTGCTGCATCTTGATCTGCTTTAGCTTTTGCTGCTAATGCATCTTGTGCAGCTTTTGCTTCAGCAGCTTGTTTTGCTGCTAATGCATCTGCTTCTGCTTTAGCCTTTGCAGCTTCTGCTTCTTGCTGATCAGCCAATGCTTTTGCTGCAGATATTCTTGCAGCTTCAGCAGCTTGTTTTGCTGCTAATGCATCTGCTTCTGCTTTTAAAGCTGCTTGTTGAGCATAATAATCATTTGTAACCTGTACAGCATTATCCATAGCTGTAACTGCTGTTTGAACTGCTACAGTTGCAGTATCTGCAAGTGAATTTGCAGCTTGCAATGATACATTAAAATTGTTTTGAGCAACCATGAGATCGCTTTGTGCAGCAGATAAATTTTGCTGAGCAGATGAAAGATTATTTTGTGAATTAACAAGAATTTGTTGTGCATTTACAACCGCTTGAATTAAGGCGGGATCTTGAATTGACGCACTAGAAGTTACATGACTAAAATTAACAGATGTAGGAGAAGTAAAATATTGATCATTAATCATGTATCCTAAAGTAAGTACTGCTCCACCACCATTTTCATAATACCAAAGAGTTAAATTTTGTGTGGTTCCAGGGGTTATACTAAATGACTGGCTATATGGACTCCATGTAGGTCCTTGATCTCTCCAGTTATTTATAACTAAATTGCCATCAATATAAAGTCTTGATCCATCATCAGAATATACTGCATACTTAACTATAGTTGCATCTGATGGAAGAGTTATTTGACCTTCAATTTTTACAATTACATGGTCTGAATACCCAGAGTTAAGTATTACTCCTCCACCCCAATTATAGGTAATTTGAGGTATTGTTATTATTTCAACTGGATTTGGTAGATTATTGATTGATGGTGATCCTCCATTACCTGAATGATAAACTGTTGCTATTAAACCTGGACTAGTAACGTCTTGCGTTACTAGTGGTGATGCAGATAAAGCATCTTGAGCTGATTGCAGAATTGCAGTGCTGCTATCTAAATTTTCAATAGCATTATCTAATTCTATTTGTGATTGAGATACTGTTGATGTCTGAGAATCTACAATATTTTTATTTTCATTAGCTATGCTTAAAGCTACAGTAGCTGAATCAATAGCGTCTTGTGCTGATTGAATTTTTATCCCAGCGTCTACAACGGCTGTGGCTATAGGCTCTTGAGTTGTGGCAATTTCAACTGCCGTCGCTGTGTCAGCGTTAGGAACGCTTGACTGTATTGATGCAATTATTGCTTCTGAATCAATTTGTGAAGTTTGATCTAAAATTGCTGTTGCTGAGTCCAGTTTTGATTGAACTGTGATGACTGTCACAGTTGTTGTATCTGCTATTATTTGATCGGACGGTGAAACTTGAACGGTAAGACTATCATCAGCATGAGCTTTTTGCGGTGACAAAATAAATAGCAACGCTGATATAAATATAGTTCCGAATAGATATCCGATCTTTCTGGTCACAATTGACCTCCGTGTAAAGCATATATAACTAATTTATTATACCATGAGACTGTTGACATAGTAAACTTGGTAATGGTACAATGATATGTGAATAAATTTCAATATTACTCTTTTGATTATCCAGAAATAGATATACTTTTGATGAAAGATCAAATTCCTGATTGGTATAAGCATGCCCGCCCATTTATAGATTTAGAAAAAGAAACAAGAAATTTTAAAAGCTGTGGGCCATTCATGGATTCTTTTGTATCTGGATATGGAATTCCTTTGCCATTTGATTTAACAATAAAATTAATTGATGGAGAGCCACATTTTGAATCAGAAGTTAATATGATTGAAGATAGGGGCGATTCACATTTTGAGATAGT
>JGI24890J29729_1000073_pt1 | contig 86003 bp, 82 predicted proteins | sample FreactcultureFD7_FD_29729 | JGI IMG/M metagenome (IMG submission 29729)
AAAACCCCGCCACTTTTTGGGCGATAGCCATAACCTGCTCCTGATAAACAATCAGGCCATATGTGTCATCGAGAATTTCACCCAGAGGTTCTGAGAGCTCTGGGTGGATTGGTTCTACAGGCTTTCGTCGATTCTTGCGATCTGCATAATCGGTATGGGCGTTTACTCCCATAGGACCAGGGCGATAAAGAGCAAGAACAGCAGAGATATCTTCGAAAGAGTCAGGCGACATTTGCTTGAGCAGTGAGCGCATCGGACCGCCATCCAACTGGAAAACTCCCAATGTTTCACCCTTTGAAAGAAGTTCAAAGGTCTTTTTATCGTCCAGCGTAAGCGTCGAAAGATCGACAACAACTCCTTGGTTTGCCTGAATATTTTCCAAACAAATATCAATGACCGAGAGATTTCGAAGTCCTAAGAAATCCATCTTAAGTAATCCGATTGCTTCGCAAGCGCCCATGTCGAACTGCGTGATAATGGCACCATCGCTTTCACGACGATGAATAGGAATAACATCCAAAAGTGGATCACGGGAAAGGATGACGCCAGCGGCGTGCACGCCCCACTGACGCTTTAACCCTTCTAAGCCTTTTGCTGTATCAACAATGCGCTTTGCATCAGGATCACTTTCGTAAATGCTTCGGAATTCAGCAGCTTCTCCATACCGGTCATCCTTGGGATCAAAAACTCCGGACAATGTGATGTCTTTTCCCATAACTGTGGGAGGCAGAGCTTTTGTCACTTTGTCCCCAATTGCGTATGGGTAACCAAGAACCCGGGTTGCATCTTTGAGGGCTTGCTTCGATTTAATATTTGAATAAGTAATAATCTGAGCAACTCGATCTTCACCGTAAGTATCTGTTGCATATTGAATCATCTCTGAACGTCTACGTTCATCGAAGTCCAAATCAATATCGGGCATAGAGATACGCTCTGGATTAAGAAAACGCTCGAACAAGAGTCCGTGTCTGATGGGATCAAGTGCGGTAATACCCAGTGCATAGGAAACAAGTGATCCCGCAGCAGATCCTCTACCAGGTCCAACACGAATACCTACATCACGAGCATGAGAACATAAATCTGAAACGACTAGAAAATATCCTGGGAAACCCATCGTGATCATGACGCTCAGCTCGTAATCCAAACGTGCTTGATATTCTTGCGAAACCTTTCCTTCGCAACGAACTTGAAGTCCTTCATTAGCCAACTTTGTAAGCCATGAAACTTCAGTCTCCCCCGAAGGAACGGGGAATTGTGGCATCAAATTTTCGCCCTCACGCATGGTGATGTTGCAACGTTCAGCAATGAGTAAGGTGTTATCACATGCTTCAGGCATATCGGAAAAGAGTTCGCGCATTTCTGCCGCTGTCTTTACATAAAATTCATCATTTTCAAATTTAAATCTTTTCGGATCTGCGATAGTGGATCCTGACTGTACGCACAAGAGGGCTTCGTGGGCGCTGAAATCCTCTTTTTTCGTGTAATGAAGATCATTTGTCGCAAGAAGAGGAAGCCCGAGCTCTTTTCCAAGCTTGAGTAAATCCTTTCGAACTCGTGTCTCAATATCGATTCCGTGATCCATTACTTCAAGAAAGAAGTTTTCTTTTCCGAAGATATCTCGTAGTTCGCTCGCAGATTTAATGGCCTCTTTATATGCACCCATACGAAGGCGAGTTTGGATTTCTCCACCTGGGCACCCTGTTGTGGCGATAAGGCCCTCGGAATATTGTGAAAGAAGTTCTCGATCCATACGTGGCTTGTAGTAGAAACCTTCGAGAGAGGCAAGAGATGAGAGTTTGAAGAGATTGCTTAAGCCAGTGTTATTTTCAGCAAGAATTGTCATGTGAGTGTAAGCGCCACCACCGGAGACATCGTCTTCTCCGCCTTCAGCCCACTTAACACGCTTTTTTTCAAATCTACTTTCAGGAGCAACATAGGCTTCTATACCAATAATGGGTTTAACACCGGCCTTAACAGCCTGCTTATTGAATTCAAAAGCTCCGAAAACATTTCCATGATCGGTAATCGCTATTGCAGGCATTTCTTGCCGCGCAACTTCAGCGACTAGCTCTTTGACGCGAGCAGCTCCGTCCAGCATTGAATACTCTGTATGAACGTGCAGATGCACGAAATTATCGGAGTTTGCAGATGGGCTTGATGACACGGTTGGGAGATTACTACTGGAACTATTCACCTTCTCGGACATGCCCGAGAAGTGCAAGTGTGCGTGTCAGTTCGGCAGGATATTCACTGGTGAAGGCGAGTGGTGAGCCTGTGATCGGATGGTTAAATCGTAACTCTTTGGCGTGGAGCCATGGTCGGGCCAACTCCAGGCGGGTAGCGATCGTGTGGTCTGCGCCATAAGTCATATCCCCTACCAGCGGGNGATGAAGAGCGGCAAAGTGAACGCGAATCTGATGTGTTCGACCAGTCTCCAACTCAATCTCCAACAGTGACACTGCTGGAAAATATTCGAGAGTCTTGTAATGAGTAACACTTGGCTTTCCGCCGAGCACCACTGCAAATCGATAATCTTCTTTTGGGTGACGATCGATAGGAGCATCGATTGTTCCTTCTGCAGGGTCCATATGTCCTTGAACGAGGGCGTGATAAACCTTTGTAACCGAGCGATCTCTAAATTGATCTTTAAGATTGCTATAGGAAGTTTCATCTTTTGCTAAAACCATCAATCCAGTTGTACCCACGTCAAGGCGATGCACGACTCCTTGGCGTTCGGCAGCTCCGCTTGTAGTAACGGTAAAACCTGCTGCAATCACCGCACCGATAACAGTTGGTCCATGCCATCCCGGGCTGGGATGAGCGGCAACGCCTGCTGGCTTGTTGATAACAATAATATTTTCATCATTGTAAACAACATCGAGTCCATCAATAGGGGTCGGAGTTAATTCCGGGGCCGCTTTTTGGGCGGGCATAAGAACCTCAAGGTGTTCATCTCCAACGACGCGATCTGACTTATTGATCACTTTTCCGTGGCGCGTGACATCACCAGACTCAATTAAGTCGACGATGGTGGAACGAGAGATTCCTAAAAGGCGCGCAAGAGCCGCATCAACGCGTTCGTTATGAAGGCCATCGGGGATGGTTACTATTTTTGCTTCGCGCTCAGTCACGTTTTTCATCTACTTTTCTCTGATTCATGGGTGCTGGATGTATGGGTGAAATATTCTTGACGGTCAGGATACATGCCAATACAGCTGCTGCGAATATCGATGTATCTGCCAGATTAAATGTTGGCCAGTGTGGAAGTTCAATCCAATCAACAACTTCTCCGCGTAGAAAACCTGGTGCTCGAAAAATACGATCGAGAAGGTTTCCAGAAACTCCTCCGAGAACAAGGCCGGCAACAAAAGCCCATCCCGCGGATGTAAATCGACGAGCGAAAAAGAGTGTGACTGCAATGATGATCATTGCTAAGAGGGCGAAAAAGTACCCACCGGATGGAGCAAAACTGAATGCAGCCCCCGAATTAAAGGCGAGGTGAAGCTGAAGAAATGATCCAAATATTCTTTTTGGAGATTGCGTTAAGAACTCGAGTGCAAGTTTCTTAGTAGAGAAGTNAAGAGCCAAAGAAATGAAGGTCACCCAGATGAGAACTCTGTGCGCTTTCATATTCGTTGGAGCTTTGATTATCGACGCTCTTCTTTTTGCTTACACGCCATGCAGAGCGTTGCGCGAGGAAATACTTGAAGGCGATCTTTTCCAATAAAGCTTCCGCACTCTTCACACTTGCCGTAGCTCTTGTTGTCGATGCGTTCGACCGCACGCTCAGTTTGCGTCACCATGTCGCGGGCGTTGTAGACCAATGACATTTCATGCTCACGCTCAAAAGTTTTTGTTCCCGCATCTGCCTGGTCGTCACCTGCTCCGACACCCGCAGCTGCAATGAGATCTTCCATCTCTTTTTCAGCATCGGCGAGTTCTTGGCGAAGGCGCNCTAATTCTTTTTGAAGTTGTGACTTCATTGATTTAAGTTCTGTAGCAGTCCATGCGCCTTCAGTTTCACTGACGACAAGAGGTGCTGGAGCTGCCTTGATGGGCTTCAGCGCCGCGCTCTTTTTGAGGGCGATTGATGGACGAACAGGNGGAAGCATCGTAAGGCGACGCTCCTCCACAACAACTTCTGCGGCATTAATTTCTTTTGGTGCAACGCTGATTGTTGTCGCATTTCCCTTTGTTGTGCTTTGCAGCTTCGCTGGAAGAGGCTTCGCCGGAGCTTTTGGACTCTTCAAAACTTGAGGGGCCTTCTTTGCAAGAGATGGCTTCACGATATTTGGGGATCGTGTTGCTACCTTCTTTGCTGCCGGTTTTGCAGCAGCCTTCTTTACCGGGGCCTTTTTAGGTACAGCCTTCTTTGCGGCTGCCTTTTTCACTGCTTTAACTTGAGCTTTCTTTGCTGATTTCACAGGAGCTTTCTTTGCTGATTTCACAGGAGCCTTCTTTGCTGGTGCGGCCTTCTTTGGCGCAGCCTTTTTAGTTGCCGCCTTCTTTACCGCTTTTATTGCTTTTGCGACCTTGCTCATCGCACGCTCCTTTTATTACTGCTTTTACCTCTTATATATAGGCCGCCCAAATGTAGGTGGGCAAGCGGCAAGGCTAGGACTTCTCGCGTCTAAACTCCAACTCAGCCACGCTAGAATCTCTACTTACGCTCAATACTCGGCAAGAATCAGAAAGAAGGAGTTCATTCGTGACGCAGTTCAAGGCACTCTCTCCTCAGATTGACCTGCCTTCAACCGAACACGCCATTCTCTCATTCTGGGAAACACAGGAAATTTTTCATAAGTCAATCGCCGCCGGTGAAGGAAGCGAAAACTGGACCTTCTACGAAGGCCCGCCTACTGCCAATGGTGTACCTGGCACCCACCACATTGAAGCTCGCGTATTTAAAGATGCATTCCCTCGCTTTCAAACAATGAAGGGCAAGCAAGTAATTAGAAAAGCCGGGTGGGATTGTCACGGTCTACCTGTTGAAATTGCCGTCGAGAAAGAGTTGGGATTCTCCGGTAAAGGCGATATTGAAAAGTTTGGAATCGCGCAATTCAACGAGAAATGCCGCGCCTCCGTACAACGTCACGTCGATGAGTTCACGAAGATGACACGTCGGATGGGCTTCTGGGTTGATTTTGATGAAGCATATTGGACGATGTCTCCTGAATATGTTGAAAGTGTCTGGTGGTCGCTTCAACAAATATGGAAAAAGGGTTTACTTGTTCAGGATCACCGAGTTGCTCCTTACTGCCCTCGATGCGGAACCGGTCTTTCTGATCACGAACTTGCACAGGGCTACGAAACAATCACTGACCCTTCAGTCTACGTAAGGTTCCCAGCGACATCAGGAGNGATTGCTGAACTTGGCGCTTCTTTTCTTGTATGGACTACGACTCCATGGACCCTTGTATCCAATACTGCGATTGCAGTTAATCCCGAGGTTGAATATCAAGTCGTAGAAATTACTCACGATGAAAAGAGCGAACGTCTTGTCATTGCTGCAAACCTTGCCCATATTCTTGGCGAGGATCGCACTGTTGTTGCTTCATTTATCGGTAAGGATCTTGAAAAGATTACTTACACGCGCCCATTTGATTTTGTAGAAATTCCTGATGCTCATTACATCGTTCTCGCTGATTATGTAACGATTGAAGATGGAACAGGACTTGTCCACCAATCTCCCGCATTTGGAGCCGATGACCTTCAAGTCTGTAGACGATATGGCCTTCCTGTCGTCAACCCCGTCGCACCGGATGGAACATTTCTGCCAAACGTCCCTCTCGTCGGAGGCGTCTTTTTCAAGGAAGCCGATAAGGCTCTCATCAAGGATTTGAAGGCAAAGGNCCTGCTCTTTAAGCAACTTCAATACGAGCACTCCTATCCACATTGCTGGCGTTGCCACACCGCTCTTCTCTATTACGCACAACCATCCTGGTATATCCGAACAACAGCTATTAAAGATGAACTCATTCGCGAAAATGAGAAAACAGATTGGCATCCTGAAACAATCAAAACTGGCCGTTATGGTGATTGGCTCAATAACAATATCGACTGGGCGCTCTCTCGTAACCGTTACTGGGGAACTCCTCTTCCAATTTGGCGCTGCGAAGAAGGTCACCAATATTGCATCGCATCTCTTGCAGAGCTCTCCGAGCTCTCTGGAAAGGATGTAAGAAATACCGATCCGCATCGCCCATTTGTTGATGACATCACTTTCACGTGCACTGATGCACAATGCTCGCTCACAATGACTCGCGTGCCCGAAGTTATCGACTGTTGGTACGACTCCGGCGCAATGCCTTTTGCTCAATGGGGATACCCTCATAAAGAAGGTTCTGTTGAGAAGTTTGAAGCGGCCTATCCCGCAGATTTCATCTGCGAGGCCATCGATCAAACTCGTGGATGGNTTTATACATTAATGACTATTGGAACTCTTGTTTTTGACAAGAGTTCTTATAACACCGTTCTCTGCCTTGGGCATATCCTCGATAAGGATGGGCGCAAGATGAGTAAGCNCCTTGGAAATGTTCTCGAGCCTATCTCTCTCATGGATCAACATGGCGCCGATGCGGTTCGTTGGTACATGCTTGCAGCAGGTTCACCGTGGAGCGCGCGCCGCGTTGGTCACGATGCGCTTTCCGATGTCGTGCGCAAAACACTTTTGACATACTGGAATACAGTCTCTTTCTTTACCTTGTATGCAAAGGCATCAGAATTTACCCTCGAGCAATTTAATTCCGGCCCAACAGCCACAATGGACCGATGGATTCTCTCAGAACTTCATTTGCTCACCGGCAAGGTAGAGAAAGCATACGAAGAATTTGACTCGCAAGAAGCCGGACGAATCCTTGCTCAATTTATCGATGACTTATCGAATTGGTATGTTCGTCGTTCGCGCCGTCGCTTCTGGGATGGCGATACATCCGCTCTCTCTACCTTGTATNCCTGCCTCAAAACCCTCACCCAACTCATGGCTCCGATGATTCCCTTCATCACCGAGCATGTTTGGCAAGAGTTGGTAGGAGTCGCTGAACCAGAAGCTGAACTTTCTGTACATCTTGCAAAGTTTCCAACGGTAGAACTTTCTCGGATTGACGAAGCTCTCTCAACATCAGTTGGACTTTCTCGCCGGCTGGTTGAACTAGGTCGAGCCGCTCGAGCTGAGTCCAAGATAAAAATTCGCCAACCTCTCGCTCGCGCCCTCGTTTCGGCGCAAGGATGGGAGAAAATGGATCCTGAAATCCGTGCCCATATTTCTGACGAACTCAATGTTGTAGACATGGATTCGCTTTCTTCTGCTGGTGGAGATCTTGTTGATATCTCCATTAAAGCTAATTTCCGATCCATTGGGACGCGCTACGGAGGCGATGTACAAGCAATCGCTGCAGCTATCGGCGCCTGCGATGCAACCGCACTTGTGCGTGAAATTCGTGCTGCGAATACAGCGACAATCTCTTACAAAAAAGATGGAGCGCCTCTTGATGCGCAAATTTCGATTGACGACCTCGTTGTGACAGAAACGCCAAAATCTGGATGGTCTGTAGCAAGCCATTCAGGTGAGAGCGTTGCACTCGACTTGGCACTCACCCCTGCCCTCATTCAAGCCGGCCTTGTACGAGAGGTCATTCGCGCAATTCAAGAAGAACGAAAGAATTCAGGCTTTGATATTAGCGACAGAATTTCGGTGACATGGAACGCTCCTGCCGATACCGCTGCTGCAATCGAATCGGCCGTTGCGGCGATATCTGAAGAGGTATTGGCGACTGGATTCACTCACGACGCTTCTCTCTCACACGGAGAAAACGAGATTGGTTTAGCGCTTAAGCTCTCTAGGAGTTGATAATTTTCTTTAGGGAATTAGATGAGTTAATTGAGAAAGTATCTGTACTCCAAAAAATAAAATGATAAATGAGAGATCAACAGCTACTGTTCCGATGCGCAAAGGTGGGATGAATCTGCGCGCGGTTTTGATAAATGGATCCGTTACTCCATAAACAAATTCTGCAATGAGAAGTACAACGCCACGAGGACGCCAATCGCGAGCGAACATACGAACGTAATCCAAAATCAATCTTCCCAATAAGGTAAAAAGGAAGAGTTGAAGGATGTTGTTAAGAATCCCGCCGATACTCATCAGGACTGATTAAAGAAACTTGCCTCAGTTGCGGCTACTTTTCCTTCAGTGGAGACTCGTACATTTGGCGGAGTCAAAAGAAAGACCTTTGATGTGACTCGCTCAATGCTTCCAAAATGTCCAAATACCAAACCAGATGCAAAATCAACAAGACGCTTTCGCTCTGTTTCATCCATATCGCTCAGATTCATCAGAACAGGTTGGCCTTGGCGGAACATTTCACCGACAGTGCGTGCTTCGTNATAGAAGCGAGGATGAATTGTGAAAATTTGATCCATAACAGGAAGCTCTTGTTGAACTGGAGCGGGGCGAGAGGCAACTGGTGAAGAGGTGGAAACTTTTACTGAAGGCGCTGCCCACGAAGGAGCGGCAGCTTCTGTTGTTGAAGGAACTGCACGCACTGAGCGAGTGCGGGCTGGTTGCTCAACTTCAACGATGGGTTGTAGGTCATCCTCATCGTCTACGAGACCGAGGTAATTTGCGACGCGCTTAAATGCATTAGCCATATCAGAATTTTAGGTCAGAGGTGGGCGTGAACCCAGGATTGAGCTACCAACGCGAATATGTGTCGCTCCAGCCTTTATCGCCTCCACAAAATCCCCACTCATTCCCATCGATAAGAATGGCAGACCTCGATGAATTTCTTCTTGAGCGAGTACGGAGAAGACCTCTGAGGCCTTTTTCTCCAATGGAGGAACAACCATCAGTCCAGAGATGTGAAGTGGAGATCGTGCAAGAAAGTCATCGATCTCATCTACAGGAATTCCTCCGCGATGCTCCAGACTCGGTTCCATAGATACCTGAAGAAAGAAATCCGTGACCGATGAATCCGCACGTTGTGAGAATTTTGCTGCGTGCTCAAGGGAATCCAGTGAATGTACAACCGAGCTCCAACTGCTGATGGATGAGATCTTGCGGCTTTGAATCTGGCCTTGGAAATGCCACCGTGCATCGTTGGGCAGCGCCGGCGCCTTGAGCGCTCCCTCGTGGTCTCTATTTTCTCCAAAGTCTCTCACGCCAAGCTCATAGAGAAAAAGGGCATCCTCGACAGGATAGGTCTTTGTCACAACAACGAGAGTTAAATCATCTCTATTGCGACCTGCGTCAAAAAGAGCCTGCGAAATCTGGTTTTCAACATGAGATAAATTCTCTCGCAACTCATCTTTGCGATTTTGAGTCATAGGAAGACCACCCCAACTTGTCGGCCCTGCGTTTCCTGCTTTTGAGTGGAGCGACGATGAGAGAAGTATTCATTGTTTTCACGTGTGCAAGCGCCCAAAACCTCAGTTCGTATACCCATTTTTGTTAACTGATTCTTTACTTCTGCCGCAAGATCAAGGGCATGAATCTCATCATTGGTGGCGGCGCTCGGAAAATTCTGAATAATCTCTTGATACATCTGCGGTGAAACTTCATAGCAATCTCGGCAGATAGACGGTCCGATCGTTGCTACTAAATCCTTTCCGCCAAGTTCACGCATTTGCGCAATGGTTTTTTGAACGATCCCGTTCATCATTCCTTTTCGACCAGCATGAATAACGCCTACAACGCTGGAAGAGGTCACAATTATGGGAAGACAATCGCCAACCAGAACTGCAAGTCCAGTACCTTTATCGGATGTTATGAGAGCATCACAATCAAATACCGAATCTTCACCTGCAGCAACCATGACGGTATCAGAATGTGTTTGGCGCATGAAGTGAAGCGAGTCAAGCGAGAGCGCACTCTTTAAGTTCTGGCGATTTCTGAAGACCAGAGAATCCACATCCCCAATATCCAACCCAAGATTTCCCCACGCGCGGGAGGNAAAGAGATAACCAACCATGAAGATTTACTTCATGAAATCTGGAACGTCTATCTCATCCTCTGCTACGAGCTCTTCAAAAGTGATACGACGACGAGCACTTGCTGTCGTTGGAATTGAATCGGTATCTTCGTTTATTCCTAAATCAAGAGCAACCGCAATTGGGTCATTTGAGGCAATCGGATCAGCTTCTCCAGAGAGAGCAGTTGCATCCAGGACCGGTACGGNTACGCGCTTTGGCGCACCGCCTTCAAACCCTGCCGCGATAACAGTGATTCGTACTTCATCACCCAGTGCATCGTCGATAACAGTTCCAAAGATGATATTTGCATCAGGATGAGCGACCTTTGCAACCATCTCTGCTGCCTCTGAAAGTTCAAAGAGACCAAGGTCTGATCCTCCAGCAATGGAGAGAAGGACTCCACGTGCACCATCAATGGAAGCTTCAAGCAGTGGGCTTGCGATTGCGAGCTCGGCCGCGCGCGTGGCACGTCCTTCGCCGCGAGCAGAACCAATTCCCATAAGTGCAGAACCAGCTCCGGCCATGACACTCTTTACATCTGCAAAATCCAGATTGATTAAACCAGGAGTTGTAATTAAGTCTGTAATACCTTGAACACCTGACAGAAGAACTTGGTCAGCACTTCTAAATGCTTCAACAGCAGTAATCGAGCGATCAGAGATTGCAAGAAGGCGATCGTTTGGAATAACGATAAGAGTATCTACTTCCGCACGCAGAAGTTCGATTCCTTCTTCTGCCTGTACGGTGCGGTGCTTTGCTTCGAATGAGAAAGGCTTTGTTACTACACCAACGGTAAGTGCACCAAGGTCTTTAGCAATTTTTGCAACAATGGGTGCGCCACCTGTGCCAGTACCGCCGCCTTCCCCCGCGGTAACAAAAACCATATCTGCTCCGCGCAAAACTTCTTCAATCTCTTCACTGTGATCGAGCGCTGCTTGACGACCAACTTCCGGTGCGGCACCTGCTCCGAGACCACGAGTAGATTTTCTACCAATATCTAATTTCACATCTGCATCACTCATAATAAGTTGTTGTGCATCTGTATTGACTGCGATGAATTCAACACCTTTAAGTCCTGCTTCAATCATGCGATTGACAGCATTGACTCCGCCGCCGCCAATGCCGACGACTTTGATGACTGCTAAATAATTTTGCGGTGTTGCCACGGTTTCTCCTCACCCTAAATCTCTACTTGAGACTTAAAGTTATCCATCTTCTGTTGCGTAAAAGTAGGACTGCACAGAAGTGCAAGCAAACACCGACACGATTTATTTACAAATACTTATTTCGCGTTATTTAACTATGGGAGATAGCGGAGAAGAGAGATCAAAAAGTTTTGCATGCGCATTCTCTGGAAGTGCTAAAAGTGCCCGTAAAACTTTGACTTTAGTGACCATCTCTTCATTACTCCCCCATCGAACGATAACTTTTCCAGAGGCAAGGCCAGAATGAGAACTTTCAATAAAATCGGTCGATCGAATAGCCAGCGAGGTCATATTTGCCAACAGATCCGTTGATGAATTTGATGAAGAATTTGATGAAGAATCAGAGGATAAATTTTGAATAAATCCAGCGGCTGTCTTGATGAGGTCTGGAGAGACATTTGCAAATGTTATGAGTGGATATGAGTTTGAACCTTGAGCTGAAAATACACTTCCGGTTTTATCGAAGAAAGATCGAGCTCCATCGACATTTGTGAACTCAGCTATCGGGGTTCGTTCTTGAATCGCAATATGAATTCGCCCATGTAACCATTCACGTTTGACCTCTTCTGACGCAACCCAATCCAATTGTGAGATTCGGCGAGAAAGCGAATGTACGTCAACTCTGGCTAGAGGAATGCCGATGCGAAAAGCAGTGTGTGGATTCAGAATCTGAGAGGAAATTTCAGCTTTACGGAGAGTTCCATCGATAACAACAGATTTGGCAGCTAAAAGAGTTGACCAACCCAAAAGATACGTCAGGAGNGAAAGAAGAAGAATCGAGAGCGCAATCCCGGGTGCATGCTTTATTCGCCCAACTCGATGAAGCTTGAGCTTAGGCAAAACGCTCTCCTAGAGCGGTCAGAAGAGCTGGGCCAACAGAATTAACATCGCCGGCTCCTAATGTCAGAACCACATCTCCGGATTCGACAAGTCCTGCAACCTCTTGAATCACTTCAATCATTGATGGCTGGTAATGAAATTTGGATTCATCTTGGTTTCGAGCAATCATCAAAGATGAGACTCCTGGGATTNCCTCCTCGCTCGCGGCATAAACTTCTAGAAGATAAACCTGGTCTGCCAACGTGAGCGCCTCACCAAACTCTCGGGCAAATGTCTGAGTCCTCGAGAATCGATGGGGCTGAAAAATGACATACAACTTTCCACCATCTGCATACCGTCTGGCAGTTTCAAGGGTCACTCGAACTTCGGTCGGATGATGGCCATAATCATCTATAACTCGAACTTTGTTGATGGTTCCTTTTAGTTCAAATCGTCTCCGTGCGCCACTAAATTCTAAGAGTCCTATGAAAATATCGGACAAGGAGATGCCCAGGCAGTATGCAGAAGCGATGGCGGCGGTCGCATTCAAAATGTTGTGGAATCCCGGAATGCTCAGCTCAACTTCCCCGAGAACTTTTCCCTTATGAGTTAAACGAGCGACACTTGACCCACTCTCTAAGTGAATCCGTGAAAGCTGGAAATCATTTGAAGGATTTTCAGAGCCATATGTGACAATCTTGAGATCAGTACGCGAAACAGTAGCGAGAAGGGTTTGGATATTTTCATCATCCCCGCAAGCAACTAGAAATCCTTCTGGTTGAATTGAATCGATAAACTCTTTAAATGCTTCAGTGAGTACTTCTAGAGTTGCAAAATGATCCACATGATCGAGTTCGAGATTTGTAATAATCGCGCCTGAAGGTTTGTAGGCCAGGAAGGAGCCATCGGATTCATCTGCCTCAGCAACGAAAATATCCCCACTGCCCAAATGTGCATTTGTTCCAGAGTTATTTATCATGCCACCGATTGCAAAAGATGGATCAAGTCCTGCTCGTTGGAGGGCAACAGTGAGCATCGATGTCGTTGTTGTCTTGCCATGTGTTCCGGCTACTGCCACTGATCTCTTTCCTGCCATGACAAGAGCAAGTGCGTCAGCGCGAGCCATGATCTGGGCGCCACGAGTTTGAGCTTCCACCAACTCAGGATTCTGCGAAGAGATTGCTGAGGAGACTACGACAACATCGGCGCCTGCCTGATTTTGGGCAGCATGTCCAATAAATACTCTTGCACCCAGAGTTTCCAATTGCGTTGTCACAGCACTCTCTTTTACATCAGATCCGGAGACCGTGGCTCCTTGTGCCAGCATGATGCGAGCAATNCCGCTCATTCCCGCGCCGCCGATGCCGATGAAGTGGAAGTGCTTGTGTGTCACTTTGCCTCCCCCAGTCGTTCGATCACTACTTTTACGATGCGCTGTGTTGCATCCAGCGGAACTGTAGAAGAATGTGGAGTTGTGGCCAACTTTTTTCCAGCCGCGATGAGTCCAAGCAGATGCTCTCCCAGCCATCTGGATGTGAACTCTCCATTGCTAATCAGGGTTGCTCTCCCAGTGTTCACAAGCGCAAGCGCATTCAATTTTTGTTCGCCATTTCCAATGGGAAGAGGAACCAGCAATGAATATGTTCCAATTGCCGAAAGCTCATGACATGTAACTGCGCCGCTTCTGCTAATGACAAGATCAGCAGCTACATATGCGCGCGGGAGGTCATCTATATACGAGAGCGGCGTATAGCCGCTTTCTCGGTCTGGCAAAGGATGTGCTCGCCCAACGGCGTGAACGATTTGAATTCCGTTTTTTGTAATCAATTCTCGAGAGTTCTCAATAACCGAATTGATATGTGCCGAGCCTTGAGAGCCACCAAATACGAGGACTATGGGATTATCAGCTGAAANCCCCCATTCGCCTGCTTTTTCTGCGCGGATAGCGCGGCGAGATTCTTCACTTGCACTAGAAAGAGCGATAACTTCTTTGCGAAGTGGGATTCCAACATATGTCGAGCTTTTCCAGATAGACGAGCTGTCTCGAGTTTCTTCAAATGACACTAGCCCACGCGCACCAAGCTTCATTCCGAGAGTATTTGCCTTTCCGGGAATTGAGTTCGCCTCATGCACGATGACCGGAATCTTTTTGATGCGGGCGACGATGTAGGCAGATGAAGAAACATATCCTCCGAATCCAATAAGGAGATCTACATCAGAGAGAGCCTTGAAAGTACCTGCTATGGATGAGAGAAATTTAAAAGGCCACATCAGCGCAGAAGGCTTTGGCTTCCGTGGAAATGGTGCTTTTGTAATTGTCGTTAAATCGAAACCAGCGGCAGGGACCAGGTGGGTTTCTAGCCCCTGGGAAGTTCCAAGAAATTCAATAGAAAGCTCCGGAAAATTTTCTCTCAGAAAACGAGCAACAGCCAACGCCGGCTCTACGTGCCCCGCCGTTCCGCCTCCGGCCAAAAGGATCTTTTTATTTCCCATTATTTCTTTCCAACTTTTGATTGGCGACTTGATTTTCGACTGGCGATGGATTGAGCGACTTCAGGATCTTGACGAAGAACATTGAGAACAAATGCGATCCCTAGGAAATTGGCAATTAACGAGGAGCCTCCGTAGGAAATAAAAGGCAAAGTAACGCCAACAACAGGAAAGATGCCGATATCAGATGCGACATTCACAGTTACCTGAAAAAGAAGCCAGGCGCCTATTCCAGCGCAGGCATATCGTGAAAACTGATCGCGAGTATGGAGAGCGGTGCGGAAAATTCCGTAGATAAGAGCTGCAAAAAGTGCCAAGACGAGAACTGTTCCAACCAATCCAAGTTCCTCACCGATAACTGAGAAAATAAAATCAGTATTTGCCTCAGAAAGATTTCCCCACTTTTGACGACTTGCTCCAAGCCCGACACCAAAAAGTCCGCCACTTGCAAGCCCCATCACCGAGTGGGCGGTTTGCCATCCAGCAAATTTGTATACCTGAGGATCAAATGGGTGAAGAACGGCTTCGAATCTATGGAGTCGATTTGGTTGAGTAACAATGAAGGCGGTTGCAAAAAGTCCGCCGAGGATTGATACCAAAGTAAAGTGACGTATCGGCGTTCCGCCAACAAAAACCATGGTTGCTGCGATAGCCATAACAATGAGAGCGGTACCGAGATCTTTTCCGAGCATGATGAGAAAAGTAAGAAGAAGAGCGCCGGGAATGATGTAGGCGAGAAGGTTCCAGGCAGTGAATTGAGTTTGCGGATTCTTTGCGACACGATCATCGAAGCGTTTTAGTTGTGAAGCGCAAAAGAGAATGAGACCTAGCTTTGCGAATTCGGCAGGCTGGAGGGNAAAAGGCCCCAAACCAATCCAAGATTTATTGCCGTTGATTTCACGTCCGATAAATGGAAGTTGAGGAAGAAGCAAACCAACAATGCTTAAGGGAATTGAAATTCTCGCCAATTTTTCCCAGATTCCTATTTTTATCTTTGACGAATAATTTGTCAGAATCAAGGCGATGCAGAGAAAAAGAACTTGCTTGAGAAAGATTGAGTACGTTGTTCCATTCTGCTCAAAAGACTTCACTGAGGATGCAGAGAGGACCATGACAAGGCCAAGCCCAGAAAGAAGAGAGACTGTAAATAAGATAATGAGGTAAGGGGCCGCCGGTCGTGCAAGAAAATGTGCATAGCGTTTCATTACGCACCCACCATCGTTCTAACGGTGTCTGCAAAAAGGTTTCCACGATGGGCATAGGAAGTGAATTGATCCATGGAAGCACATGCAGGTGCGAGCAAAACAGCATCTCCAGGCTCAGCAACTTTCTGAGCTTCCTCAATAATCGAGGTCATGAGAATTTGTACATTTTCTGCCGCCCCAATCATGATGCGCGGAATATCCGGTGCAAATTCCATCAACGCCTTTTCAATAAGCGGAGCATCAGTCCCAATCAAAATTGCCGCGCGCAAACGTGGTGCAGCTCGCTGGACAAGTTTCTCCATAGAGGCACCCTTTGCTAGGCCGCCGGCAATCCAGACAACCTTTTCATGGGAAAGAATTGATGCGATGGCAGCGTGAGGATTTGTCGCCTTAGAATCATTTACCCAAGAAATATTCTCTCGTTCAAGAACAATTTCACTGCGATGGTGATCTACGGTAAATGAGCTTAGACCATCTCTAATGGCTGCATGCGAGATNCCCAGCGCTCTCGCCAATCCGGCTGCCGCCATTGCATTAGAAACATTATGTGGAACAGTCGGCTTGATATCGGCGAGCTCTGCAAAAGTTTCAGCATGAGCAGGATCTTGAATAAACGCCCGATCTACGAGGAGATTTTCGNCCAAGCCGATCTCTCCGGGGGCTGGCGTCTCTAGTGAATAGAAAATTTTGCGCGTTTTATATGCAGTGGAGCGAGTCGCAATTTCAACATCCTCGGAATTAAGAATCGCTATAGGAGCATCGTTCAGTAAGGAGAGCTTTGCATTTGCGTATTCATCAAAGCTGCCATGCCAATCAATGTGATCTTCTGCGATATTGAGGACGGCAACAGCTTCATAGCGCGCCTCGTGGCTCCAATGGATTTGAAAAGAAGAAAGTTCTAACGCAAGAATGTCATAGGACGTAGCCGCGCTGAGCNCCTCAATCACCGTATCTCCAACATTTCCGCAGGCCACTCCGTGAACTTTTGCCGATTCAAAAATAGAGTTCAACATTTGAACTGTAGTGGTCTTTCCATTTGTGCCAGTTAATCCAACCCATTTTTGATCTGGTGCCACTTCCAATTTCACTCGCCATGCAAAATCAATCTCACTCATCATGACGACGTTATCAGCGACTAATTTCGCAACGAAAGAATGGTCTGGTCTCCAGCCTGGCGAGACAATAGCAAGATCAATTCCTTGGGGAATTTCTGTTCTTGTTTTGATGCCAAAAATCTCTTCAACTTTTTCATCAATGATAATCGGGGTGATATTTCGTGCCTGCAAAAATTTACAGAGCGCTTTTCCTGTCACTCCCCCACCAACAATAGCTATTGATTGTGAGCTAAGCTCCTCGAGAAATGACATCTCAAGATACGACCCATTGCGCATAAAAAAGTCCAAGTCCGGCTGCAACGCTAAACCCGGCGATGATCCAAAAACGAATTACAATCGTAACTTCAGCCCAACCAAGTAGCTCGAAATGATGGTGAAGTGGCGCCATGCGAAATACGCGTTTTCCCCCGGAAATTTTGAAATACAGCGTTTGAATGATGACTGACATCGTGATGATTACAAAAAGTCCACCCAACGCAACAAGAAGCAGTTCTGTTCTTAGAGTGATAGCTAAACCAGATATAGCGCCTCCGAGAGAGAGTGATCCAACATCACCCATAAATATCTTTGCAGGCGAGGNATTCCACCATAAAAATCCCGCACAAGCGCCGGCATATGCTGCAGCAAGCACTGCAAGATCCAGGGGATCTCGAACGTTATAACAATGGCCTGCGCCGCCAAATGCACAGCTTTGACGAAATTCCCAAACACCGATCATGATGAAGGCTAAAAATGTCATGATGGAAGTTCCGCTTGCTAGGCCGTCAAGGCCGTCGGTCAGATTCACCCCATTGCTTGTACCAAGAACGAGAAAAATTACCCAAAGGATTACAAGAACTGCGCCGAGCTTCAAGGATGTATCGCGTACTGTCGAAAAATGAAGTGAGATGGGCGTCAAACCAAAACTATCGGCAAAATGAATTCCTGCAAATCCAAATCCTGCTGCTACTACTGTTTGACCAAGGAGCTTTTGTTTTGAATTTAGCCCCAGTGATCGCTGCTTAACAATTTTCATCCAATCATCGACAAACCCAACTATTCCTAGGCCAATGACAAGTCCAATAACGAGAAGTGCCGAAGTGCTGACGCGAACTCCATCGAGTATGTGGCTTGCAAAATAGGCAAGCGTTGAGGCGGAGATGAGAACGACTCCACCAATTGTTGGAGTTCCTCGTTTTGTGTGATGACTCTGTGGGCCATCGTCGCGAATCATCTGGCCATAACCGCGCTTGGCCAAGAACCGGATAAGTGCAGGAGTAAAGAGAAAACTCAGGAGTGTTGCAACGGCACCTGCGACAAGAATGCCTTTCATTCGCCCNCCCCTTCATTCTCGTGACGTAGATGTGCTGATGCAATAAGTTTCTCTGCTAACTCATCAAGATGCTCTGCGCGAGATGCCTTCACGAGGACAACGTCGCCATCTGAAAAATGCTTACTAATTCCAAGTGCCTCTTCCTGCGTTAAGAAATAATGCGTTGTCATCTCATCGCCTGCCGCAAAGTCCAACTTCAACCCATCCAGGTAGAGGTCGGTTCCGACGCAGACAAGATGATCGATTCCTAGTTCAGAGGCGAGTCTGCCAACTTCACGGTGCTCCACAGCTTCTGACTCGCCGAGTTCGTGCATCTTGCCAAGGAATGCCCATGAGACTCCCCCGCGTTCTTGAGCTAAAAGGGCGAGAGTTCGAAGGGCTGCTGACGTGCTCTGGGGATTGGCGTTGTAGGAATCATTTACTATCAAGACGCCACCCTCATCGTGCAATTCCATCCTCCATTTACTGGAAATGTCAGCCATCGAGAGGGATGCTGCAATAGATTCAATATCGATACCCAGTTCGGATGCAACAGCTGCTGCAGCAAGGGCATTGGACACTTGATGTGCTCCGAGTAGGCGCAGACTGACCGGGGCTCGACCAGCAGGNGTCACTAAATCAAAATGAGCACGTCCCTCGCGAGATTCCAGATCAGCAGCTCTCACAATGTCGCCAGATTTTTCACCAAAAGAAATTCTTTTTATTGAGCGTCCGCTACCCATTTTCGGAGTAAACGCGTCATAACTTCCCAAAATCGCGATTCCATAATCCGGCAAAGAATCAATGAGTTCACCTTTTGTCCGAGCGATAGCCTCCTCTGACCCAAATTCACCAAGGTGGGCGCTTCCAACGACAAGTACTACGCCTATCTGAGGTTGTGCAATTGAGCAAAGATAAGAAATATCTCCGGTGTGACGAGCGCCCATTTCTACAATGCAAAATTTTGTTGAGTCCGAACATAAAAGAACTGTAAGTGGAACGCCTATTTCGTTATTGAAAGAGCCTGCAGGGGAAATAGTTTCACCATGAGGAGCCAGAATCTGCGTGAGCAAATCCTTAGTCGTTGTTTTTCCTTGAGAGCCTGTCAGACCGATAAAGGTCGTTCCTTCCATTTTCTCACGAACAAAACGAGCAAGTCGGGAAAGGGCTTCCAGTGAATCACTGACAAGAATGGAAGGAATGTTGAACTCCTCTGTACAGAGCGCAAATTCAGAGCCACCTGCAATCGCCTCAACACAAAAATCATTTCCATCTACGCGTTCTCCAGGCAGAGCAACAAAAAAGGTTCCAGGTTGAGCCTTGCGAGAATCAATGATGGGAAGGGCGCTCGTGCTATTTTTTGAATCAAGATTAATTAATCGACCNCCGGTTGCCAGAGCGATTTCTTCGAAAGTTAGCGTAATCATGCAAGCCTCTCAATTGCTCGCGCCAATTCAAGGCGATCATCAAATGGATGCTTTTCTCCGTTAATCTCTTGTCCAGTCTCATGACCTTTGCCAAGCACAACAACAACATCCCCTGGCTGCGCCTCTGAAACCGCAATAGCAATTGCGCCGCGACGATCCTCTTCAATGATAACTTTCTCATTCTTATCAAGCTCACTTGCGAGCCCAGAAGTCATCTCATTCAATATGCTCATTGGCTCTTCACTTCGCGGATTATCGGAAGTAAAGATTGCGAAATCTGCACCAGCGGCAAGTGCTTTACCCATCAACGGACGTTTTTTGGCGTCGCGATCTCCACCGCATCCCAGTACTGCAATTACCTTTCCAGATGTAATTTCGCGAACGGCAGAAAGAACCCGTTCGACTGCATCAGGAGTGTGTGCATAGTCAACAAGAGCTAAAAACTTTTGGCCAAGGTCAACTTTTTCCAATCGTCCTTCAGGCCCGCGGAGTCGGTTCAGATCCATAGCTATTGCAAGTGGGTCGACGCCGCTATCTACTGCTAGAGCTATTGCCATTAATGCATTATCTAAATTATGTGCACCGACAAGTGGAAGATGTCCCTCAATCAATATTCCACCAATGCCGCGGATAGAAATCTCATATCCGTCACCTGAAATATGATGTGAAACATAATGCCAGTCTGCTTTTTTTGAATCTCGGGAAACGGTGTGGATGGGAATTCCAGCCATGCCACATAATTTCACTCCGTATGCATCGTCAATATTAATAAAGCCACGCTCGGCAAATTCGGTTGTGAAAAGCTTCGCTTTTGTCGCAAAGTAACTTTCCATATTCCCGTGGAAATCTAGGTGGTCTTGAGTAAGATTTGTGAAAGAAACAGTTGAATAATGCGAACCCGCAATTCTTTTCTGTGCAATTGCATGACTGCTGACTTCCATAACTAGATTATGAAAGTTTCGCTCCACCATTGTTGCAACTGCCGCCTGCAGTTCTGGACTTTCAGGAGTGGTGAATTGTGCTGGATACTGCTCTTTCCCAAGCGAAATACCTGTCGTACCGATAAATCCTGCTTCACGATTGTTCAGTGCCCATATTTGGTGAAGAAGGGATGCTGTTGTTGTCTTTCCATTTGTTCCAGTAATTCCTACAGCATGCAGCGCCCTAAATGGTGATCCGTAAAACCACGCAGAAATATCTCCCAAATAGAAGCGAGGATTTTCAATCACCACGACCGGGAGAATTGATTGTGCTATTTTCGCNCCTTCGGCATCGGTAAGTACTGCAACCGCGCCTTTATCCTTGGCCCGTGAAAGAAATGTTGCGCCATGGTTTTTCATTCCTGGAAGTGCAACAAATAGATCTCCGCTTTCTAATGCATACGTTGAAGAAGTGACGCCCGTGAAAGAGAATGAATTTTCTATTTCCGAAATGCCCAGAAGTCGCGCAAGCTCCGAGGAGCTTCGAGTACGTGGATTAATGGGTCTCATGACTTTTAGGCTTTCTGCTTCTTCAGCGCTGCTTCATTGAGTGCATAGGTAACTTTATTCGTATTTGTTGGAGGGATGTGCTTGCTTTGGAGAACAAAGCTCATCACGGTCTTAAATACTGGCGCAGCGATGACGCCTCCAAAGTGCTGTCCGCGTGGATTTTGGATGACTACCGAAACAACATATTGTGGTGAATCAGCCGGGGCGAATCCGATAAAACTTGAGGTATAGCCTTTATAGCAGTGGCAAATTGCATCAGCTCTCTGAGCTGTTCCTGTTTTTCCTGCCACTCGATAACCAGGGATTGCGGCGGCTGGAGCGGTTCCCTGTTCTGAAACCACACTCTCCATCATGAGACGCATTTTCTGCGCGGTATCACTACTGACAACCCGAAGTGTGGCTTGCGGTTTGGATCGAGTAAAACTTCCTGAACTATCAATCTCTCCTGCAATGACATTGGGCGTGACACGCACGCCGTCGTTTGCAATCGTTGCGTACACGCTCGTGGCCTGGAGAGCAGTCAGTGAGTATCCCTGACCAAAGGCGATTGTTTGAGCTGTTGTACCCGACCATGAATCCACACGTGGCAGAAGTCCTTCTGATTCTCCTGGAAGATGAGATCCTGTCGATTGGCCAATTCCAAACTTTTGAAGGTATTTGTATAAAGTGTCGTTACTCAAAAGAGCGCCGATTTGAATTGTTCCGACGTTACTTGATTGAGCAAGTACTCCCGCTGTAGTTAAACGTTCGGTCGCATGCTTTTCTGCATCATGAAATTTTCCCGCACCCGCTTTGATGGAATAGGGAACAGTCCACACAGTCTCAGGAGTGGTCTTTCCTTCCTCAATAGCTGATGCAATTGTGACAATCTTTCCCGTAGATCCTGGTTCGTAGACATCCTGTACAGCAGGATTTCGAAGGCTTTCATTTGTTATGGATTTACGATTTGCCGGATCGAAATTTGGTGCACTCGCCTGAGCCAGAATTTCACCAGTCTTTGGATTCATCACAATGACAGTGCCTGAGGCCGCCTGCGCGCTCTTTACTGCTCGGGAAATTGCATTCTGCGCAACCCACTGAACATCGCGATCAATAGTGAGTTGAATACCTGTTCCCGGTTTTGCCTCAGTAATAAATTGTTGGGATCCTGGAATGATTGCTCCCGCGCCATTTGCATAGTCATAACGCCCATTCTTTCCAGCAAGTTTTGATTCCATACTTGCCTCAAGACCAGAAGCTCCAACCCCTGCATCATTAATGATTCCAACAAGTGATGCAGCCAAACGCCCCGTTGGATAATCGCGCACGTAGGAACGTTCCGAGAAAAAGCCAACGACTCTTTTTGCAACTCCCCCGCGCTCCTTCATTACAGTGGTGTTATACGTTGCGAGCGTGGCGCTCAAATTTGTCCAGATGGCTGGAGCGGCTTGTTTCAGAATGATTTGGTAACGTTTTGAGCCCGTCAATAAATTTGCAAGTTCAGTCGTTGGAAGACCAAGTACTGCTGCTGCGATAGAAGCCGTTTTTTCGGGATCTGTGATCATTGTCTGATCCACCACAATGTTTACTGATGCGACGCTTCGAGCCAATTCCAAACCATTGATATCGGTTATCGTTCCACGCGGAGCAAGAAGGACTGAAGAATTCCACATCTCATTGCTTGCGCGTTGTGCAAAACCATTTGCTTGGACTGCTTGGACGTCAATAAGGCGAATTCCGAAGATTGCAAAAATTATTGAAGCTAGGGCAAGTAACGAGTAGATCCTCTTGTGAAAGGAAGCCTTCTCATTCATGTTGATTTCACCGAGATGTCGATAAATTGTGGATTACTCGCTGGAACCATTCCCATCTTCTTGGCTTCAACAGAGAGGCTTTCAGGAGATGATTTCGTGGCAACTTGTCGCAGGATTGCATCGCGTTGATCATTTGTCATGTTTACATTGTGCTTCAGACGTTGAAGCACAAATGCATCTTGTGTGAGTAAGGTGTTGATCAGGAGAAGTGAAAGAAGACCAACGCCAAAAATTCCACTGAGCACAAAAAGGAATGCGCGAGTATGAATCTCCTCGCCTTCCTCTTTTTTAAGTTCTGGAACAAGCTGAAGAACGGCTTGAGTAGAACGAGAAATAACAATTTCTCGAGAACGTGCAATTGCGGGCGAGAAGAATGATGTAGCCATTACGCAGCCACCTTTTCAATCGCGCGAAGTCGCATGCTCTGGGCGCGTGGATTCTCTGCAATTTCAGATTCTGTAGCCGATTCACTTCCAGTGATGACGTAAGAAAACTTCGCCGCCGAATTGGGCAACTCAACTGGAAGATTTCGTGGCGTCGTCGACGTACAAGCCTTTGTGAAAAAGCTTTTTACAATTTTGTCTTCAAGACTTTGATATGACATGGCGACGATGCGTCCATGAACAATGAGAGCTTCCATGGCTGCAGGAATCGCACGCTCAAGAACTTCCAACTCTTGATTTACTTCAATGCGAAGGGCCTGAAATGTTCGTTTTGCAGGATTTCCACCTGTGCGGCGCGCAGGCGCTGGGATACTCTCCTTGATGAGTTCAGCAAGTGCTTTTGTGCTCTTGAGTGTTCCTTGAGCGCGAGCAGAAATAATATTGTCGGCAATACGCGGAGCAAATTTCTCGTCTCCGTATGCTCTCAGGATGCGAATCAAATCGCCACGTTCGTATGAATCAAGGATATTTTGCGCAGTCTTTCCTTGACTTTGGTCCATGCGCATATCAAGAGGCGCATCGTGAGAGTAAGCAAATCCGCGATCACCTTCATCAAGTTGCATGGAAGAGACACCGAGATCAAAGAGTGCTCCATCGATATGTGAAATCTTTAAGTCGTGAAGAGTTGAAGAAATCTCGTCATACACCGCATGGATAGCAGTCAATCTTTCTTGATACGGGGCTACATTTTCCTTTGCAAGTGAGAGTGCGGCTTTATCGCGATCAAATCCGATAACGTGAAGTTCTGGAAATTTTTCAAGGAGCGCTCGAGTGTGTCCACCGAGTCCCAAAGTTGCGTCGATAACAACGGCAGATCCTCGCAAAGAAATAGCGCGCTCAATTGATGGGGAGAGAAGGTCGATACAGCGCTGAAGTGCTACTGGTATGTGACGTAGCTCTTGCATATCTTCCCCTTCCCCACTCATCGTTATTGAGACTTCGTTCTTTGTTTTACTTTCTTTACTTTCTTTACTTAGGTCACCGCCGACTGACGGAAATCTCATGTGCACCAATTCGGTGGCTGCTGCACTTCGACTTTTAGGGGGAGAAAGCGGCGCCGGGGAAGTGGCGTCGCTATTCGTTGTAGTCGACGATGGCCTAAATAAAGAAACTCAATAAATGGTCTTCTCTAGATGCGATAGGTCAAACTAGAAAAGTCCTGGCAACNCCTCCGTTGAAACATCTGCAAAGCCCTTCTCGCGATCTGCAAGATAGGTATTCCATGAGGATGCGTCCCAAATTTCTAAACGAGTATTTGCGCCGATAACCACGCAATCTTTTTCCAGCGCTGCATACGTGCGTAGGCCGGCAGGAATTGTGATGCGGCCCTGCTTATCTGGAACTTCATCATGAGCGCCAGCGAACATCACGCGCATGTAATCGCGGGCTGCTTTCTCGGTGACGGGAGCTTGGCGCAGGCGCTCTGTGATGGATGTGAACTCTTTAGAAGGAAAGATGTATAGGCAGCGCTCTTGGCCTTTAGTAACAACTAGACCGTTGGAGAGCTCATCACGGAAGCGGGCAGGAAGGATGATGCGGCCTTTTTCATCGAGTTTTGGTTCATGAGTACCAAGAAACATCTCTGCCACCTCCCCTTTTCTTACCGTTTTCAGCCCTATTCGGAGCGCTCAACGCTTGCTTTGAAGCTCAAATCCCCCGATTTTCGCCTCATGCACCACTTTACTCCACTTTACTCCAAAATCAACCACCTTTAACCACAATTCTCCAAACTCCCCCCATTTCAGCCCCCTTTCCCTCCCCGGCTACTCTGGCCCCCGTGCATAAAGAGAGTTTGATTCAGGCAAAAGGGCTCACAAAGCTCTATGGCGACTTCGCGGCGGTCAAAGGGATCGATTTTTCAGTCCACAAGGGCGAATCCTTCGGATTTCTGGGCCCCAATGGGGCTGGCAAATCAACAACGATGCGCATCATTGCCGCCACGCTGACGAGAACATCCGGTGAGATTTCCATTCTCGGAAAAGATCCAGCAGAACGTGGTCCTGAAATTCGCGCACACCTAGGAGTAGTCCCTCAGCAAGATAATTTGGATCAAGCGCTCACTGTTACTGACAATCTCTATATCTATGGACGTTACTTTGGTTTATCTCGAAAATTTATTCGCGCAAAAATTGAAGAGCTTTTAGATTTTGCTCAACTTGTCGAAAAGCGCGATGTGAAAGTGGAAACACTCAGCGGTGGCATGAAACGGCGCCTCACTATCGCTCGTGCACTTATCAGTGAACCAGAAATTCTTATGCTTGATGAACCCACTACTGGTTTAGATCCGCAAGCTCGCCACATTTTATGGGACAGACTTTTTCGCCTGAAGGAACAAGGTGTCACTCTTCTTATTACAACGCACTACATGGATGAAGCTGAACAACTTTGTGATCGATTGATGGTGATGGATAAAGGCTCCATCATGGCAGAGGATTCACCCTCTGGCCTTATTAAAAAATNCTCTACGAAGGAAGTTCTCGAAGTTCGCTTTGGCTCAGATAAAAATGCAGAGGTATCTCCTCAGCTCTCTACTTTATGCGAAAGAATGGAAGTGCTTCCCGATCGTATTTTGATGTATGCCGACGATGCCGAACTTCTTCTTGAAGAGATTCGCAAAAAGGGATTACATCCTGTGACCTCACTCGTACGCCGAAGTTCTCTCGAAGATGTATTCCTGCGTCTGACAGGCCGGTCCCTCGTTGAGTAATACAGGCGTGCGCCAAGGATCATTGGCTGTTGTTGATACAGAGCGCGCGATAAAGTTTGGAACGTTATTCGTTGTTGAGGCACGGCTACGAACCATGCTTCATTGGATTTTCTCTCTTCTGACAGGGTCTTTACTCAATCCATTCTTTTACCTTGCCTCTCTTGGCATCGGTGTTGGAACTTTCATAAATAGCCGAGCGGGAAGTGGCGGCGTCGACGGCGTGAAATACATAGTTTTTCTCGCTCCAGCACTTCTTGCATCCGTTGCAATTCAAGACTTTATGGGCGAGGTGACATTCCCTGTTTTGCAGGGATTTAAATGGGAGAAGTTATTTTTTGCCATGAATGCAACGCCCTTAAGTGGTCGCCAGATTGCCCTAGGAACATATTTCTCTGCGATGCTTCGTACCGTCGGATCGGTCCTCATTTACTTTGCAGTCCTGGTGGGGTTCAAGGCAGTTCATCCAGCCCAGGCTTGGCCGATGATGCTCNCCTCTCTTTTTGCAGCTGCGTGCTTTGCCGCAATTATGCTCGCTGCTGCAGCTGCCACTGAAAATGATGATCTCTTTCTGAATCTCATGGGGCGTTTGTTAATCATGCCTCTCTTTCTCTTCTCTGGAACCTTTTATCCACTTACCTCCATGCCCATTCCCCTACAGGCCATAGGTTGGATCTCCCCGTTATGGCATGCAACTGAATTAGGTCGTTGGGTGAGCTACGGCCATTCGATCCATGGCACCATGATTGCAATCCATTTCATCTATCTCACTGTGCTTCTTGTGGTGGGACTTTTGTGGGCATTCAATCGATTTGAATACAGGTTGAGCAAATGATCACATCTGCAGCAGTTGCGATTGCTGAGGCGCGAATTGGTCGCCTCGGTGAATCTGTATATTCAGGACGCGCCCGAACAATTCTGGAACGTTCCTACTTAGCATTTAGATCTTCTGCGTGGATAGTCGTGCTGACAGGTTTTCTTGAACCCGTTCTCTATCTCTTCTCCTTTGGATACGGGGTTGGCAAATTGATTGGAAAGATGGAAGTTGGCCCTGGTCACTTTGTTTCCTACGCTGCATTTATCGCCCCAGCACTTCTTGCTACAAGTGCTATGAATGGCGCAATTTACGACGCAACCTGGAATGTATTTTTTAAAATGAAATTTGATCGCGTTTATCAAGGAATGCTTGCAACATCCTTAGGACCACTAGATGTAGCACTGGGCGAAATCAGCTGGGCACTTTTGCGAGGCATGGTTTATGCCATCGCCTTTATGTCCATTGTTGGCGGACTTGGCCTCATCACTACACCTTGGGCACTTCTTGCAATTCCTGTTGCCGTTTTGATTGCCTTTGGATTTGCTTCTGTCGGTATGGCAGTAACAACGTATATGAAATCTTTTGAACAGATGAATATCATCAACATTGTTTTGCTGCCGATGTTTCTCTTCTCTGGTTCTTTCTATCCACTCACTATCTATCCAGGCTGGCTTCAAGGGTTTATCAAGGCACTACCACTTTGGCATGGAATTACTTTGATGCGATCAGTTTCACTGGGGCTCATAAGCGCCGCACTTCTTCCACACATCGTATATTTTTTAGCGATGATCGCGATCGGGCTTTTCTTTACAACCCGTAGACTCACAAAACTCTTTATGCGTTAATTAGTCAGATAATTAGTTATCGAAGTTGCGCTTATCCCAACGCTCTTCAAGTCGATCTCCCCAAGCTTTCTTACTCTTAGATTTATTACCGGCCGTTGCTGATCTCATCTTTCCAGCGGAAAAATTAGAGATGATAAGAAATGTCCCGACAAGTGAGGTGATAAATCCAGCGATGCCAATGGCAGGTACCTTCGCGATTAATCCGCCGAGCAAAATTGCCATTCCACCAAAGAGTGCGCTGGCGCCGGCAACAACTCGTCCGCCTTGGCGGGTGCGAATTTTTCCACTGAGAGTAGATACAAGGCGTGGATCATCCTGCTCGAGAGCAGCTTCCATCTCGGCTAGGAGTTTACGTTCGTGTTCGGATAGTGGCACGGGTTAAGAATAGGACAGGTCCTCGGGGTCTACCAGCCGAGCAGGGCGAACACTCCCCTTGCCAAAGCGGGCGGTGGCGCGATCAATAGCCTCGGTGGCCTCCCGCCACCCTTTCTCACGCTCACCCAGGAGCAATTGGTGGGGCGCATCTGATTGATCGATGAGATTTTCTAGGGAAACTCCCACCAGACGAAGGCGCGCTCGATCGAGTTTGAGGGCGAGATAGAGCTTCTTCACCACCTCATAACTCTCTTGAACTCCTGCAACGGGAAGATCGACAGTCTTGGAGCGAGTGATGGTTTTGAAGTCAGCAAAACGAACCTTGATGGAGATAGTTTGCGCTGCCAATCCTCGCGATCGCATTCTGCTTGTTGCCTTCTCAATGAGCCGGAGAAATTCACGAAGAATCTCATCTGGATCATCGAGGTCCTCGGCAAATGTTTCTGCCGCGCTAATACTTTTATCCGGTTCATCAGGTGTGACATCTCGATAATCCCTACCCCATGCAAGTTCATAAAGAGATGCACCAGCNCCCTCGCCGAGTGCGCGAATTAATGTAGACCGCGGAGTGTGTGCAATATCTGAGACCGTTCGAAGTCCAAGTCTTTGAAGTTCTTCATTTGTCTTCGGCCCGACTCCCCAAATCGCCGCAACGGGAAGTGGATGAAGAAATTCAAGAACTCGATCAGGTGCGATTTCAAGTAATCCATTTGGCTTGCAATGTTGGGAGGCTAATTTTGCAATAAATTTTGTTGTGGCGATTCCCACTGAACATGTAATGCCTTCTGTTTCTGCAACTTGCCCACGAATTTTTTCGCCAATTTCTCTTCCGGTGCCCATGAGCTTTCGAGATCCAGTGACATCAAGAAATGCTTCATCGAGTGAAATCGGTTCGACAAGTGGTGTATATGAATGGAAGATCTGCATCACTCGTGCCGATATCTCGCTGTAACGCGAATGATCCGGGGTAACAAAGATTGCTTGTGGCGCCATTCGCTGGGCGCGACTGACTGGCATTGCAGCTCGAATTCCTAATTTGCGTGCAGCGTAATTTGCAGAGAGAACAACNCCTCGCGCACCTGCGCCCACGACAACTTGCTTTCCGCGCAGAGTGGGATCATCGCGCTCGGCAACGGATGCGTAAAAGGCATCCATATCAATATGGAGAATGGTGGAGAGATCATCACTCATGCGAGCTCACCTGCCTTCATCTCTGAAAGGCTACGCCACTGGTTGTAGGAATCGCTCAATTCCCACGCAGAGATTGCGCGTAAGGAAATCCCTCGAGGCCCGGTCTTGCGAACAACGCCACGCACAAGGAAGAGCCACGAATGATAAAGAAGATTTGCATGATCGCCTTGGGCATCTTCGAAGAAAGTAATGTCGTTGCATCCATATCCATCATCAAGAGTGAGAAACATGACGCGACGGCCAGAACGCACAGGTGGTGTTTGTAGTGCGACCTTCNCCCCGGCAACAAGAACTTCGGAGCCAGAGCGTTGGTGAATTAAATCCGATGATCGAATAGCCCCGATGCTATTGAGGAATTGGCCATAGAACTGCATCATGTGATGAGAGATATCCATCCCAGTCACATCCACTTCATGGCGAATGCGTTCAGAGGGTGTCAGATCGGGAAGACCGCTGGGCTCTAGAGTGGATGGGAGAAGTTGAAGGGCGAGTTGGCTACTACCAGATTTCCCAGATTTAACGTGTGAAAATTTTTCGAGGTCGTGAAAATGCATCAAGAGATCACGACGATTAAGGTTCTGCTCTTTATAAAGGGAATCAAATGCGCCGATGAGAAGAAGCGCTTTTGTTGTTGGAGATGACGCCCCCGATCGATAAACAAAATCGGCAAGATCTATATAAGGACGATGAAGAAGAATCGAGTCAATCTCTTTTTCGCTTGTCCCATGTAAGTCACCTAGACCGATGCGAATTGCATATCCCCGGGCATCAGGAAGAGAAAGTTTTACTCCAGTGCTAGGGGTATTTGGTGCTTTGTATGGAGCGCGCTCACCTTCTGCCACTTTTTCTACTCTGTAATAACGGTCAGAGAGATTGATATCGATTGGTGCTATATCAATCCCCCATTGACGGGCCTCATCCAAAATAACTCGCCGCGGATACATTCCGGGGTCATGTGTCAGCACCCCAGCAAGAAATGCCGCAGTGTGATGGCTTTTCAACCACGCTGATTGGTATGTGGGCAGAGCGAAAGCAGCGGCATGTGCTTTACAGAATCCAAAAGAAGCGAAGGCCCGAAGAATCTCCCAGACAGTGGTGACGAGTGAGAGTTCATATCCTTGCGAGATTGAAGCAGGATAAAACCAATCACATACTTCTTGTTGACTCTCAAATGTCCCGAGCGCCCGACGTTTCTCATCAGCTTCGGCCAAAGAGATACCCGTCATGACAGAGATAATTCGAATCACTTGTTCGTGAAAAACCACGACGCCCTCAGTCTCTCGAAGAATCTCATCAAGATCTGGATGGATCACTGGCTTGCTGCGAAAGCCGTGACGAGTATTAATAAATGGGGTAATCATGTCGCTTTTCACAGGACCTGGGCGAAAGAGTGAGATGTCAATAATCAGATCAGTGAATGTTTGGGGGGCAAATTTTCCAACAAGTTCACGTTGGCCCGGACTTTCAATTTGGAAGAGCCCCAAGGTCCGCGTGGACTTAATCAGATCAAATGTTGGTGCATCATCGAGTGGGATTGCATCAATATCGACCTTCACTCCCTCGATACGTTCAATCTCTTGAAGTGAATATGAAATAGCAGATTGCATCCGAACACCCAGAACATCGAGTTTGAGTAGACCAATTGCCTCAACATCATCCTTATCGAATTGGACCATTGTGTATCCGCTGGCATTAACTTCAGTCGGAGCAATATCTAGAAGTTTTGCATCCGATAACAAAACAGCGCAGGGATGCATTGAGAGATGGCGAGGTAAGCCATCAAGGCGAGCGGCAAGGTGGATAGCAGTCTTCATCAAGGGGGNATTGAGTTTGAGATCTTTTAGTTCAGGGAGATTTTCCAGAGCCTTAGAGATATTTCGTGCCCGGATATGAGGAAGGGATTTAGCAATTAGATCAATCTCCATCGGTGAGATTCCAAGAGCTGCACCAACATCACGAATCGCATGGCGCGCTCGATATGTTTCTACCATCGCAACCGTGGCTGTGCGCTCTGGGCCAAAACGCTCAAAGATTGCATCATAAATTTCTAAGCGACGAGCAGATTCCACATCGATATCGATATCGGGTAATTCATTCCGAAGAGGAGAACAAAAACGTTCCATCAATAATCCTTGGCTCATCGGCTCGACCCCNGAAATACCTAAGAGGTAGCAGATCAAGGAACCGGCGCCGCTGCCGCGGGCAGCAACGCGAATACCTTTGGATCGAGCAATATCTGCGATGTCGGCAACGGCAAGAAAATAGGATTCATAACCGAGGGNGCGAATTGTGGCGAGTTCCTCTTCCAACCTTTGTGATGCCGCAACTGAGAGAGCGCCGCTATAACGATGAAGCCCCGCCTCGCTACGACCTCGAAGTTGGGCGCCAAGTTCTTCGTGACGCTTTGCCCCAAGCACTTCAGGTTCGGGAAGATGAATAGAGCCAATCCCCACATCCCGCCGCGGTGAAAGATGTGCACGTTCTGCCCATGCAGATGTGGTGCGTAAGAGCGCTCGTCCATTGGACTCTCCGGCTGCGCGAGAGATTTCATCAGAAAGGGCGGACATATCCGAACTGCTTTTAAGAAATGCTTCTGAATTTGTGCGCTCTACATGGCGCTGATGAAGTGGGACAAGAAGACGAGCAGAATCGAGAACATCTGCGACAGGGCCATCGGCTCGATCGAGCATGCGAACAGCATTAGTAAGCACTGCAGGAATATCGTGACTACGTGCAAAGGTCAGTAGCTTTGCTGCGTGGCCAGTAGAGAAAGGGCCGTCTCCTTTTGCGCGATGAGAGACTATCTCGAGAGATTGGTCAGCAAAGAGATCACGGGCCGAGGCAAAGATAGAGAGGGCTTCTTCCGTGCGACGAGATGCGATTGCAGATGCAAGATATGAATCGGGTCCATGCATTGCAAGGAGTTGGGAAGAGTAGAGAGAATTTTTCTCAAGAGTCTGAAAAGTTAAAACCTTTTCATTGGCGCTGTCGCGATTCACCTCGCTCAGTAATCGATAGAGGGCAGGAAGAGAGCCAGCCTGTGCTAAAAGAGTGATGCGATATTTCTTCTGGATAAAACTGAGGTTGACGCCGAGGATGGGAGTAATGCCATGAGATTCACACTCTTGAACAAAACGGATTGCACCAGCCATCCCATCTCGATCAGTCAGCGCGAGGGTCTTCATCTCATAACGACTAGCGCGCTCGACTAAGTCAGCAGCCGATGCGGTGCCATATTTAAAGGAGTAGCCACTTGCTACATGAAGGTGTGTAAACATTTTCTTGATACCGGTTTGAGATGCCAGGATCAAGCAGGTCGCGATGTTGGGCGAATAACCCATTTGCCGGTGAGCTCATCAAGTTCTATTTCAAAGGTAGCGAGCGCACCCACAGGAGCAGCCTCTACTCGCCAGATTGCTCGTCCGGCATCGTTGAAGATTGATTGCTCAAGATGGGCCGAATCGTGAAGATGGCCATCGCTAATGCGGTTCCACCATCCACCCGATTCTTGCCATCGCGAGAGGATGTTGTGGATATGGAAGCGAGCGCCACGATAGATGAACTCAATCGGTTCNCCCTCGGGCGCGAGAACCCGGACTGGGGTCGGATTCGGGACGGAGGCAGGTTCTTCGAACATATGTTCGAAAGATAACCGGGGGCGCCGACAATGGCAAGAACAAGCGTGTCGCAGGCGTCAATTAGTTGAATGTTCAACCATGTACTTTAAAATTCTCAGGAAATNCCCGTTGAGCTCGCAGGGAGCTCGGCATGCGGGTTTAGATACATTAAACAAAAGGATATAAAGGATATATGAACACAATTCTCCTCGTAGGCCGCATCCTCTTCGCATTGATCTTCATCAACTCAGGAATCGCTCACCTTACAAAGACAGCAGCAATGACAGGTTATGCACAATATAAGAAGCTTCCAGCAGCAAAGCTCGGAGTTATCGTCTCGGGAATCATGATTCTCGTTGGCGGTCTCTACATCGCTCTTGGTTTCTACGCTGATCTTGGCGCTCTCCTCATTGCCATCTTCTTGGTTCCAACCCTCTACTTCTTCCAGAACTTCTGGGTTGAGAAGGATGCAACAGCAAAGCAGACTGCTATGACTGGCTTCTTCAAAGATCTCGCACTTCTCGGTGCAGCGCTCTTTATCTTCGCAGCCCTTCGCAATGGTGCTGATTTCGGTCCACACCTTGGATCACACCTTCTTGCATTTAAGAAGTAAGTAACGCCCTCGCTCTAGTGATGAACTAGATAAGAGAAAAGCCCTCGAGTTCGCGCTCGGGGGCTTTTTTGACGCCCATCGGCACGATTAGATGAAAGGATGAGGACATGATTCTTGCCCTCCTCAGTGGAGCTTTTATCGGCTCAGTTCTCGGCTTTGTAGGCGCAGGTGGGGCAATGCTTTCTGTCCCGATTCTCATCTATATCTTTCNCTTTTCTGCAGCTCAAGCCACAACAGCGGCGCTCGCTATTGTCTTCTTGGCTGCCCTTGCCGGAGTCCTTCCGAAATTTAAATCAGGCGATGTACTCATCCGTGAAGGCGTATCAGTCTGGGCGATTGGCTTTCTTGCAAATGTTGGTGGCGCCGCGCTCTCCAAACATCTATCAGATAGCTTTATTACAACAGGATTTGCAGCCGTGATGGTGGTTGCAGGAACATCAATGCTTCGAGCGCCAATAAAAGATCATCCAGAAAAACGTATGAGGCCGGCTGCTCTCATTATTGTCTCCCTCATCATTGGCTCATTGACGGGTGTCTTTGGAATTGGTGGAGGATTCCTCGCAATTCCCGTACTCGTGCTTTTTTATCACACGCCTCAAAAAAAGGCTGCAGGAACTTCCCTTCTTATTATCNCTCTCAACTGCCTCACCTCATTTATCGCCCATCACAGCGAATGGTCGAACATAAGCTGGCACACACCACTAACGATTGGGGTAGCAGCAGTCGTAATTTCCGCAGCTGCTTCTCATAACAGCGCGAGATTGAACGCAAAAGTCTTGCGAATCTCCTTTGCCTACCTATTATTTGCAGTTGCCGCATTTACACTTATCCGCACATGGCTTAGCGCGTAAATCACGCTCAACTAATAGGAGATCAAATGAAGGCTAAAAACCTTTTCATGGAATTTATCGGAACAGGTTTGCTCGTTGCGGCAATCCTTGGTGCTGGATATATGGCATCTGGCACAACTCAGGATGCAGCCGTTGGCTTAATAATGAATGCCTTTGCCGCGTGTGCAATGTTGGCCATCATCATTCGCCTGGGCGCAAAAGTTAGTGGAGCTCATTACAACCCAGCAGTAACTCTCGCCTTGGTCCTTGCCAAAAAAACTGAACCTGCATCAGCAATCGGATATGTCATTGCACAAATCGCGGGAGCAATCTGCGGTGCATTCCTTGCAAATGCAATGTATGGAGCGCACGTTTATGCTGTATCGACTGCTGCTCGGACAAACAATGTTTTAATCATTAGCGAAATCGTGGCGACTGCCGGTCTTGTCTGGGTAGTACTTCGCAACTCAAACAATGCAAATAAAGTTGCAATGTATGTTCCGCTATGGATTTTCAGCGCATACTTCTTCACATCATCGACAACATTTGCCAATCCAGCGGCAACAATCGGTCGTATCTTTACCCAATCCCCTGCCGGTATCGCACCTGCCTCAATCCTTCGCTTCGTCGTCGCCCAATTTATTGGCGCAGCCGTTGGTTGGTTGCTCTACACAGTTCTTAACGAGGTAAAAGAAGATGTAAAAGAAGATGACGACGAATCCGAAGAGGTTTCAACTGATCCATCCATTTAGCCCTCAAAAGTAGTCAGAGTCAGGGGAAATCGAAAGATTTCCCCTTTTTTTATATCAAAAACCTCTTGGAGTAGAATTTCCGAGAGAGAATAGCTAGGTAGCCACATGGCTTACCTGAAGATCGGAGAGTCTGATGGATGTAAGAATCCTGACGCGTGACCTCACGCCATTTGAGCACCTGGTAGCAGAACACATGTGCGACGGTCTTTCCAATGCCGCAATTGCTCGCGAGACTGCTCATACCGAAAAAGTCATTGAAAATACGATTTCGAGAATGGCTCGTGCTTTTAGTATTAAAGCTGATGGAGACACAAACTTTCGCGTCCTTCTTGCGCTTGCCTACCGGACTCAATTTGGCGACAAATCTTTTGAAAAGCTCGGCGTTCCTTGCAGCCATATGGAGATTGGTCCTGACGGGCGAGCTATTTGTAACCGCCACGTTGAATAAGGTTCCTTTCTCAAGCTCACTGTGACTTGGCTCTAAGGGCTAGCACCCACACAATCTGTATTGGGACTAGCACTCGCTAAAAAACTCTCATATCAATTCGCCAGGAGATTAACTACTCCTGAAGCGAAAGAACTCCAACTTTCACTTCTCTATATTTCGGAGAGAATTGAGATTAATAGCCATGAGTAGAAAGACCTTTGACAAGATTGCAAGCATTATCGGTTTGCTTTTAGCAGTATTTTTATTTGTAGCAGGTGGCCTCGTTCAATGGGGTTATAACTTTGCTAACCAATCAGTATCGGCACAACTTTCTTCACAGAAGATTGATTTCCCTACAGTGACTCACAATTCCAAGGAATCAGCAGATGTCTCACACTTCTTTGCTACACACGGTGGGCATGTACTGACAACTGGTAAAGAAGCTCAGATGTATGCCGATCACTACCTCGGATTCCATCTTTCAATGATGCCTACATACGCAGATGCCTCAGCTAAAAATATGGCTGCACAGGCTGCTTTGAAAGCAAATCCAAATGACAAGGCAACTCAACTTGCTGCAACAGCCGCCGCTGCAACCGTTGACACTGTCTTTAAGGGAACATCCCTTCGCGGAATGCTTCTCAACGCCTATGCCTTCTGGCAATTAGGTCAGATTGCAATGTATTCTGCGATTGCCGCCTTCGCAGGTGGTTTGCTCTTCCTAATACTTGCTCTCTTGGGATTCGCCCATTTGCGCAAAGTAGCCGCAGACGAGGCGATCTAAGCCTCATCTCTCCGTGAGGGAAAGGCCCCCGATTTATCGGGGGCCTTTTAATTTCTCCTGTAAATTCCTCTTATGTCCCAAGAGAATCCAAACGTACTTCGCGTTCTCGCCACGATGAAAGAACTTGGTATCGGTGGTGAAGTAACTCATCTCGAAGATTCTGCTCGAAGCGCGCAAGAAGCTGCCGATGCACTGGGCATCCTTGTTGGGCAAGTTGCCTCTTCAATCGTATTCAAACTCCCTGATGGCTCACCGCTTCTTGTTATAACAAGTGGCCGTCACCGGGTGGATACCGAGCGCGTTGCAAAAGAACTAGGCGTTGAAAAGCTTCATCGAGCAGATGCTGATTACGTCAAAGATTCTTCCGGATTTAGCATTGGTGGTGTGAGTCCACTAGGGNGGATTTCAAAGCCAGAAATCATTCTTGTTGACGAAGCACTTAATGACTATGACGTTGTCTGGGCGGCTGCAGGACATCCGCATGCGGTCTACCCATCCACCTACACTGAGCTCATTACCTGTACTGGGGCGCAACCAATGATCGTTGGAGATTAAATGAAAAAGAGTTCTCTCGTATTGTTCATTATGACACTGCTTTTATCGGGATGCACGGCAAAGACAGTTAGTTCAGTAAATATCGAATTAGGTAATATTCCTTTTGCATGGACAGTGCCAAATAAGATTGCGTCGCATTTAACTGTTGAAATTCCCCACAACGATTTTTCACGCCAGGCCGAAGAACAAGGCGCTCAAAAGCAAGCACTTGTTTATTACACTCCCGACAAGGGAGATCGCACCGTTTTCATGGCTGCCTACTATTTTCCCGTAAATTCCTATCTCGCTGCCAATCGAGCTGACGAACCACCAGCCTTCGGCACCAAAGTTATAGAGAACAATGGAATGGTCTTAAGTATTGCGGGCCCACAAGATTCAATTTATGACCCTCAATTATCCGATGGAAAGAATGTCATAGAGCTTGGCAGGATAATTTATCTATCCGCTAGCTACATACCTCAGATACCTAAAGCAGTAAATGTTGGAGAACTCGACTCGGTTTCGAGTTGGACCACATCTGTCGCTGCTAAAGCGCTTCAAAACCTGGCTTCTACCTCAAAGTTATCTTCGGCCTCAATCTATGCGCATGTCCAAGCTCTTAACGCTGGCTTTCCTGATGGTGATGCTGGAATCGTGACTCAAACTCTTCGTGGATCAAAAATTTCATTTACTCTGAATAAGACGTCGATTTCAAAATTTCTATATCTAGATTCTTCTATGAAGATTCATAGTACTGATTTGGTCGCGACCGATTCTCCCCAACCGATTGTTGGATGTTTTGCTGCATCACTCAAGAATGATCGATTCTCTCTAAAAATCNCCAGCCAATCGGGCCTGGACGTGAATGGAATAATCTCTTTAAAAAACTCAAAGAAAGATTCCTCGTTTGGGGATTTTGTTGGGACTTTTGACGGAACCATCCTTACTGGCATCTACATCTTCAACTCTGAAGGAGTTCAGTCGAAACGCGAATTATTCTTCAGAGCAACNCCCCAAGGCTTTCTCGAAGGTTTCGGGCCGGTCAAGGTCGTTGGAGATACCTCTAAATTTTCACGACCACTTTCCCTCACATGGGATCAGAGCTATATCTACACAGCTCAAGCCAATTGTGCGAAATAATTTCATGGCTCTGGTTTCAGAAACTACAGGTGGCGTCTCCCCCATTGGGTGGGTAAATGAAGCAACCATTGTGATCGACCGAGCACTCAACGATTACGACGTTGTCTGGGCTGCAGCTGGGCACCCGCACACGGTATTTCCAACAACATATGCAGAACTTTTAAATGCCACGCAAGCGAAGCCAATGATCGTGGGCGACTGATGTTTAGGCTGTGGAGTAAAAGTTATGGGAGCGGAGATCCGCTCGTGATGATTCACGGCATGGGTTCTGCTTCTACAGCATGGCGACAGATCACCCCAGAGCTTGCAAAACGGTTTCGAGTGATTCATATTGATCTACCCGGGCATGGCTTTAGCCCACTTGATCCATCTCAAGAAATGGATCCACACTCACTCGGTGAGCGAATTCTTGCGGAGCTCAATACTTTGCAGGTAGATAAGTTTCATCTCGTTGGAAATTCACTTGGCGGTTGGGTTGTTTTAGATATCGCAGCAGAACNCCCCGATCGAGTTCTTTCTGTCGTCGGAGTTGCCCCTGCTGGATTATGGCTCTCCCCTGCAAATCGACGACTTCCATTAGGAGCTTATGCGCGAACTCTTGCAAGGGTTACACATCCTGCAGCACCATTCTTTATGCAATATGAATGGGCTAGAAAGCTGGGCTTTGCGGCAGTGAGTCCAAAGTGGCGTGAACTTGAAGCTCAAACAATTCTTGATGCAGTCAAAGCTATGGGCACATCCCCTGGCTACTACCCAGCATGGGATGCTCTACTCTCACTACGATTCGATAAAGATATTTCTTCAAAGATTCCCGTAACAATAATATTCGGCGATACTGATAACACGCTTCCTGCAAAGACAAGCCAAGAAAAATCTTTAGCCCCCGCGCATGCACAATGGATTCGTCTTGAACAAGCTGGCCATGCTCCGATGTGGGACCATGCAAATGAAATTGTGGAGATCATCGTTGAAACTGCTGCAAAGACGATGCGATGACCGTCATTTATCTGTGGCGTATTCCCCGACACTCGATTTTTCAAGCGCTCTTTCATATGGCGTTCGATCGAATTTTTCTTCTCCGTCTTGGAGGCGTTACATTTTTTAAATCTCTCGGCACCGGAACAGGTGAACGATTTACACCTTCTGATGCAGATCCCACTCTGTGGGGTTTGCTCGTTGTCACCGATAACATCCAAGCGCTAGATAGCTCACGAGTTATTCGTTCGTGGAGAAAGTTTGCCCTTTCAGAATCCCGCACACTTTTGGAGCCCTTAAGTAGCCACGGACTATGGGCTGGAAAAAATCCATTTTTTATCAATCAGCCAGCTAACGAAAAAACGCCATCAGGAAATATTGCAGCTATCACCCGTGCGCGAATTAAGTGGAGTAAGAATTTTCTCTTTTGGCGCGCCGTTCCTCCAGTTACCGACTCTCTCCATTCCCAACCTGGTTTGATTTCTGCAATCGGCATTGGCGAGGCACCGGTTGGACTGCAGGGGACATTTTCGATCTGGCAAGACTCTGCAGCACTTCGAAATTTTGCCTATAAGGGCGAGGCTCATGCCGCAGTCATCGAGGCGACAAAAAAGCACGCCTGGTATGCCGAGGAACTTTTCGCTCGCTTTCATGTAGTGGAGATGCGCGGCTCTATTGAGAGCGGGCATACGGCAGAATAACGCCATGTCCATCCGCCAATATCGACCACGTGGTCGAAGTCGTCGCGGAATGACTTCCAGGCAAGCGTGGATACTTTATACACTCTTTGCACTCACTGTTGGACTCCAAATTCTTTATCCTCTCATTCACGGTGGACTTCTCAGATTCACGACGATTGCAATCGTCTATTGCGCCTCGCTTACCATGTTGGCACACGCCCTCTTCTCCTATGGTGCCAAGTACCTTTCGCTCTATCTCGTCATCACATTTTCATTTTCATTGTTGATTGAAGAAATTGGCAGTCGGACCGGGTGGCCTTTTGGCGAATATCACTACTCCACAACATTAGGTTTCCAATTCTTTGGTGTTCCATTGGTCGTTCCATTTGCATGGTTGATGATGGCTCATCCCATTTTGATTCTCTCTCGCAAGCTTTCTCCTGCATGGACTTTTCTCATTGGTGGCTTTGGGTTGATGACATGGGATCTCTTTGTTGATCCCCAAATGGTTGCTGCTGGTCGGTGGAGCTGGAAAATTGTTGGCCCTCACGTCCCACTTCAGCCATCTATCCCTCTATCCAATACAGCAGGATGGCTTCTAGGCGGCATGGGTTTAATTGCAATCCTTCATAAAGTTCTGCCGAAGGAGCGCCGTAAAGTCGGAGCCTCGGTTATCGCTGTAGAACTTTTTCTAGCTTGGACGCTCTTTTCGGGAATCGTAGGAAATCTCTTCTTCTTCCACACTCCCGGTGTTGCACTCATCGCGGGAATTCCCTTTCTCGCTCTTCTTCTTCCCTATTACTTTGTTTCACATCTGGGCCGCCCAGATAATTTGTAGCCATGTACGTAATCTTCTTTATTTCAAGCCTGGGAACAATTCTCACTCTCGTGAATGCACTGACAATGAGAGTTATAAAGCCAGATGGCACAACGTTAATTTCTGATTCGATTGCTGTTCTTGTTCCAATGCGAAATGAAGAATCTAACGTTGATGGTCTCGTCTCTTCCGTGCAAGAGAGTTCTGGATTGTCTGACTGGAATTTCACCGTACTCAACGATTCGAGTAGTGATGGAACTGCGCTCAGGTTAAAGTCTCACGGAGTGAGCGTTATTGAAGGATCGGACTTACCGGAAGGCTGGCTCGGAAAAAATTGGGCTTGCCACCAATTGGCCAGCACTGCCCAGGCGAAATACCTGGTCTTCATGGATGCTGATGTGCGTATTCNCCCCGCAGCAATTGCGGCTTCCATCGAAAAGATGAACTCCCTGGGTTGGGATTTTATCTCTCCATACCCGCGTCAAATTGCTCTCTCCTTCTTAGAACGTTTGGTTCAGCCACTTCTTCAGTGGTCATGGCTCTCCTCCGTTCCTCTTCGACTGTCGCAACAACTTCGAATTAATTCCATGACGATCGCAAATGGCCAATTCTTTATCGTGGAAAAATCTGCATATGACGCAATCGGTGGTCATGCCTCTATAAAATCCGAAGTCCTAGATGATCTGCGCCTTGCTCGCGGTCTAATAGCCGGAGGNTTTTCTGGTGGTGTTGCCGAAGGAAGCTCCATCGTTGAATGTCGAATGTACGATTCTCCAAATTTGTTAATTCAAGGCTATACAAAATCACTGTGGGCAGCTTTTGGTGGAATTGCTGGAACGATATTTACAATCGCCCTCCTTGCCCTTACACAAATCCTTCCTATCTTCCTTGGTCTAAATGGTTACATCATTGGATGGTCTACATATTTTGTCGTTGCAATATCTCACGGAATAGCGGCAATTCGAACAAAGAGCGCTCCTTCGAACTTTCTTCTTCACCCCCTTTCTGCCTTCATTTTAATTGTGCTTATTTTTGAATCGCTACGCAGAAAGCTCTCTGGCTCTCTTGTATGGCGTGAGAGAAAGATTGGATAATGGCAAAAATTGTTGTGATTGGAGCGGGCATTGGTGGCCTTGCTTCTGCTGCGCGCCTCGCAAAATATGGACACAAAGTTTCTATCTATGAATCTTCAGATCGGGTGGGAGGCAAATGTCGCACCGAATGGATTGGCGATTATGCATTCGACACAGGACCGTCACTTCTAACGCTCCCAGCCGTATTTCGCGATCTTTTTATTCGGACCGGAAAACGTTTTGAAACAGAAGTTGGTCTAGAACCTGTCGATCCAGCGTTTAGTTACCACTTTGCAGATGGTGTGAGTTTTGAGTTCCCCAATCTTTCCCTTCCTGAAATTTGTAACTCCATTGAGGCCACTCTTGGCAAAGACGCTGCAGATGAATGGCATGTATTGATGCAGAAAGCAGAAAGGATGTGGGACGCATCGCGTGGGCCATTTATTGAATCAGAACTCCCATCGATTCCCTCTCTTCTGAAGCGAAAGGGATTTTTGAAGGATTTGATAACTATTGCGCCCTGGAAGTCATTGCGTGGCTACACCGAGCAAAACACATCAAATCCATATCTTCAAAAAATCATCGATAGATACGCCACATACTCGGGATCAGACCCTCGAAAGGCCCCTGCAGTTCTTCTCACCATTGCATTTGTTGAGTCAACATTTGGTGCATGGCACCTCAAAGGCGGGCTTGGAACGCTTGCAACCTCACTAGAGAAGAGATGCCTTGAACTTGGGGTAGAGATTCACCTCAACTCCCCTGTCTCAAAGATTCTTATAGAAAACGGAGAAGCGAGCGGGATAGAGCTTGCATCGGGGATAAAGATTTCTGCTGAGAAAGTTGTTGCAAATGCCGATGCAGAAGTTGTCTATAACAAATTGCTCGACAAAGAGACTTCTCGCGTAAAAAGTGAGCGCAGGAAACTAAAACGCTCAGAGAAATCGCTTGCTGGCTTCTCTCTTCTTCTTGGCTTAGATAACTCAAAGCTTTCCGGAGCCGCACCGCAGATACAACATCATAACGTTTACTTTCCTGCTGACTATGATCAAGAATTTGAATCAATATTTGCAAAGAGTGAACCTGTTGAGGACCCAACTATTTATATCTGCGCTCCGCGTGATTCATCCATGGTGAAGGGTGAAAATAAGGAGGCATGGTTTGTGCTCGTAAATGCGCCGCGACATGATCCAGTAGGGGGCTACGACTGGAGAAAGAATCCCCAGATATATGCTGAAAAGATTCTCGCAAAACTTGATGCGCTTGGACTTAAAGTTTCAGAACGTTTGGATGTGATGGAATTTAGAACACCTGCAGATTTAGAAAAGAGCGTCAATGCTCCCGGCGGTTCTATCTACGGAACTTCAAGTAATGGCGCACGCGCCGCCTTTCTACGCGCATCCAATCGTTCACCACTGCCAAATCTTTATTGTGTGGGTGGATCTGCACNCCCTGGTGGTGGTCTTCCACTTGTGGGTATGAGCGCTGAATTAGTTGCTGAAGCGATTGGTCGAGCCGATGGTGTTATTTCAAGCGGCCATAGCCATCATTGAGAACGAGAATAAAACTTATAAGCTGCATGATCATCCACATCCACGATGTGCGATTCACCATATCGAAATGAGTATGAATACTCACCATTGCAACAAAAAGTAAAGATGCTCTTACGGGGCGTTCTGCAATTGTTACTTGTGTAATTTCTTTAGCCCCAAGTCCACCCATCCGAGCGCGCACATACTCCTGGGTCCCCGCCCCCACCCACGCTATAGCTATGACAATGGTTGGGGCGCCCAAGGCGTGAAATGTCAGCNCCCAGAAGAATTCTGATACTCGATCAGCGAAAGAATCCGTAATGGCTCCCCATCGGCTATCCATATTGCGAATCATGGCCAGGGAACCATCAATGCCATCACAGAGAAGAGAGAAAACAAGAAGCGCAATCCCCAGATAGGAATGAGCAAATCTCCACGATCCAATTGCGGCAAAGACTCCTGCAGAAGTAACAAAGTGGGGAGATGTTTTCAATAAAACAAGTGGCTTTACAAGAATATATGAAATAGAAAGCCAGCCCTTCACAGCGCCCTTAACCGGAGTATCTCCGTGAAGAGATGACCACTTGAGAAAGAATGTATTACGACTCACGGGAGAGTCCCAAATTCTTCACGATCTGAAGCGTGGCTGTTGAGGTATTCATTGTGTAAAAGTGGAGGCCAGGAACTCTTGCAGAGATTAGCTTTTGTGAAAGTTCGGTTGCAAGGTCAATACCGATGTTGCGAACGGCATCTGGGTCATCCTCTTTACCTTCAAAGCGATTTATTACTGATGGCGGAATGGGTGTCCCGCCCAGTTCTGCCATTCTATTAAGCTGTTTGAGATTTGTAATTGGCAAAATCCCGGCAATAATGGGGAGAGATGATCCTCGTGCTTGAAGTCCTTCGACGAGAGCCTCATATTTTTCAAATTCAAAGAAAAATTGGGTTGTGGCGAATGTGGCACCAAGTTCTTCTTTGTGCATCAAAACATCAATATCTTGACGAAAATTTCCTTGTGAAGCCGGATGTCCATCAGGAAATGCGGCAACTCCAATTTCAAATCCNCCGCGACTATGTGCGAGTTCAACAAGTTGGTCTGCATGATCCAATCCATCAGGGTGGCTTACCCAAGGCGCACGCGGACCACCTTGTGGGTCTCCCCGAAGGGCAAGGATGCTTGTGATGCCCGCGCTCTGATAATGGTTAAGAATGGAAAGTAATTCATCTCGTGTGGAGCCAACGCATGTGAGATGGGCGACGGTGGAGATTCCAGTTCGCGCCGTAAATTCTTCGGCTATTCGAATTGTTCTATCGCGCGTGCTCCCACCTGCGCCGTAGGTCACAGACACAAAGTCTGGTTGTATCTGGCGAAGTCGGTCGATGGCAGCCCAGAGCCTCTCTTCACCATCGTGATCCTTGGGAGGAAAGAGCTCGATGGAGAGCGTTGGCTTTTGGCTTAAGTTCATAGGAGGTTCAGGGTACCTTTACCGCATGGATTACACGCTCGAATCTGGCGTTGACCCGCTCCGCGAGGCTATCAATTCTTCCTTGACACAGTTCGTCGACCGAGAAAATGAATACCTAAACTCGATTGGTAGCGAATTAGCGCCTGTTGCTACTGCACTGAAGAATTTTCTCATTGATTCAGGAAAGCGATTTCGCCCTCTCTTTGCAGCAGCCGGTTTTGTGGGAAGTGGTGGAATTCTTGATCAGGCATCGATAAATGCCGTGGCATCGATCGAGCTCGTTCATGTCTGCGCATTAATCCATGACGATGTTATGGATGGTTCAGATNCCCGACGAGGCGCACCAGCCATTCACAAACTCTTTGAAAAATTACATCAGGAGCAATCGCTGTCGGGTTCTCGCACGCAATTTGGCGTTGCAACTGCAATTCTCCTTGGAGATTTGGCCCTCGTCTGGGCAAGCAAAGCTCTCCATGAATCTGGTGTCAATTCTCAATCTCTATTGCGTGCACTCCCTATGTATGACGAAATGCGCGTTGAACTCATGGCAGGCCAGTATCTGGATGTATATGAGCAGGCGCTCGCCAGCGAAAGTATCGAACGTTCACTGAAAGTTGCACGATTTAAATCTGGAAAATACAGCATTGAGAGACCTTTGCATTTCGGAGCTGCACTTTCTTCAGGATCAAATCTTGCGGCTTACACCGGATATGGAATTCCGTTAGGAGAAGCATTCCAACTTCGCGATGATCTGCTCGGAGTTTTCGGTGACCCCGCACAAACTGGAAAACCAGCTGGCGATGATCTTCGTGAAGGAAAGAGAACGGTTCTCATCGCTGCGGCACTTGAACGTTGCAGTACTGAAGAGAAGTTGCGGGTAAACNCCCTTCTTGGAAAGCCAGACCTATCTTTTTCTGAGGTCGAAGAACTTCGATCTATTATCACCTCATCAGGAGCAGTCGATTTTGTTGAAGAGATGATTTCGACGATGACATCCAAATCACTTGCAGCTTTGGAAACAGGAACGATTACCTCGGATGCAAAAGCATTTCTGGTACATATGGCAGCTGTTGCCACAAAGAGGAGTTCTTAATGGCAAAACGCGTCACTGGCCCTACAAACCACGTCGTTATCGTTGGTGCGGGATTGGCAGGTCTGAGCGCGGCACTTCGACTAGCAGGNGCCGGACGTAAAGTTACGGTTGTAGAACGGGAAAGTGTTCCGGGTGGTCGAAATGGCCTATTGAAAAAAGATGGCTATGCATTTGATACAGGCCCAACAGTTCTAACGATGCCTGATCTCATCGCCGATGCGCTGGCTTGCGTAGGTGAAGATCTCAAGGATTGGCTGGACTTAGTGCCAGTCTCACCTCTCTATCGCGGTTTCTTCGATGATGGATCGCAGATGGATGTACATGCTGATACTGCACGCATGCAAGAAGAAATTAGAAACGTCATCGGAGCTGAAGAAGCAGCTGGATATGCAAAGTACGTTGATTTTGTAACAAAGTTATATAAATATGAGATGAAGGACTTTATCGATCGAAATATCGATTCGCCCTTGAATCTACTCACGCCAAACCTTGCAAAACTCGTTGCAATCGGCGGATTTAGAAAGCTTGCTCCAAAGGTTAATCAATACATGAAAGATCCCCGAACTCAGAAAATTTATTCATTTCAGGCCATGTATGCCGGGGNAAGTCCACAGCAAGCGCTGGCTATTTATGCCGTTATTGCATATATGGATTCGGTGAATGGCGTCTTTTTCCCTAAGGGTGGCATGCATGCAGTTCCTCGGGCTATGGCTGCTGCTGCTGAAAAACATGGTGTCGAATTTAAATATAACTCAACTGTCACAAGCGTTGAGCATTCCGGTGGGCGAGCTCGCGCAGTAATCACGTCAACCGGGGAGCGCATCACCTGTGATGCCCTTATTCTCAATCCTGACCTTCCAGTGGCTTGGAAGCAACTTTTAGGAACGGTGCCTCGCAAGGTAAAGAAACTGAACTACTCTCCTTCCTGCGTAACAATGTTGATTGGCTCAAACAAGAGCTACGACCATATCGCTCATCACAATATTCACTTTGGAAAGTCATGGGATGGCGTCTTTGACGAACTTATCAATAAGAAAGTTTTAATGAGCGATCCCAGCGTTTTAGTTACCGTTCCAACACATGATGATCCATCTCTCGCCCCTGCAGGAAAGAGTTCGTATTACGTACTATTTCCAACTCCTAATTTGACGGCAGATATCGACTGGAAGAAAGAAAAGTCACGATACAGAGATGAGATGATTCGTACTCTTGAGCAACGTGGATACACAGATTTTGGTAATGGAATTGAAGTTGAGCACATCACCACTCCATTAGAGTGGAAAGAGATGGGGCTTGAAGCAGGAGCTCCATTTGCAAGTGCTCACACATTCTTTCAAACAGGTCCATTCCGCCCAGCAAATATGGCTGCTGGTTTTGAAAATGTTGTCTTTGCTGGTTCTGGAACACAACCTGGCGTAGGTGTTCCGATGGTCCTAATTTCTGGACGCCTAGCTGCCGAAAGAATCGTTGGACCTGTTAAATAAAATAAGAGAATATTCTGGAAATAAAAAAGGCGCCGATCTCTCGGCGCCTTTTTTTTGAGCTACTTAATTAGTGAACCCAGGTATTGATTGGGGACTGTAGGAAGTAGACCACAAATAGACCAGCAACCAACAAGAGAAGTGGGTGTACTTCCTTGCGGCGGCCTTGTACGAAGCGAATGATTACGTGGGAAACGAAACCAGCTCCGATACCTACGGAGATGCTGTATGTGAAAGGCATCAAGATAATGGTCAAGAAAGCAGGAATTGCAATTCCCAAATCCGCCCAATCGATATCTTTTACCTGTGTCATCATCAAGAATCCGACGATAACCAGAGCAGGCGTAGCAGCCTCGTAAGGAATCACTGCAACAAGTGGAGCCAAGAATGTGGTGAGAAGGAAGCAGATACCGGTAACGACCGAAGCCAAACCTGTACGAGCACCTTCGCCCACTCCTGAGGCAGATTCGATGTAAGAGGNATTTGAAGAAATACCAGCAGCACCACCAGCAGCGGCAGCGATTGAGTCAACAAGAAGAACACGATCGTTATTTGGAACGGTTCCGTCTGCACCAATCAAGCCAGCTTCGTGTCCAATTGCTGTGACGGTTCCGACGGTGTCGAAGAAGTCAGAAAGCAAGAGAGTGAAGACAAGCAAGATTCCTGAAATCACTGAGATGTGCTTGAAAGAACCGAGCAGGCTGAAGTGACCAAGGAGATCGAAATGAGGTGTTGCAGAAATGTTGTGTGGAAGTGATGGAACATTGAGTCCCCATCCCTTTGGATTGCTCTTTGTTGGAGAAATAAAACTTGGGCCAATTTTGAAGGCCTTTTCAAGAACAACAGCAAGCACTGTGGCTGATGCGATACCAATAAGGATCGCTCCCTTTGTCTTACGAACCATCAGCGTGATGATGATGACCAAGCCAATGAGGAATACGATAATTGGCCACCCAACGAGATTGCCATTGTCACCAAGCTGAACTGGAACTGGGCCAGTGCCTGTGCGACGAACGAATCCTGAATCAACAAGGCCGATCAAAGCAATAAAGAGACCGATACCGACTGAAATTGCGTACTTGAGCTGTTGTGGAACAGCCTTGAATACTGCAGTACGGAAACCAGTAAGAACAAGAACGGTGATGATCAAACCTTCAAGGACAACAAGGCCCATTGCATCTGCCCATGTCATGCGTGAGGCAATGCCGTATGCAACGAATGTATTGAGACCAAGACCGGTTGCAAGTGCGAGTGGGAAATTACCAACAACGCCCATCAAGATGGTCAAAACGCCCGCAACAAGTGCTGTTGCTGCAGCGATAAGTGGCAAGTTAGCGCCGAAGGATGAGAAGCCACCAAGGAATTTGTGGTTTGCATCGACTGCGCCGCCAAGAATGAGCGGATTGAGGGCAACGATGTATGCCATGGTGAAGAAGGTGACCAAGCCACCTCGAACTTCACGGCTTACAGTTGAACCACGCTCGCTGATTTTAAAGAAACTATCCAGCATGTAGTACCTCTCTGATTTTGGTATCGGGGGNGTTTGCGACCCCGTGCAGTTTCAAACTGGATGCAAGCCAGGAGGGAATACTGAAAACCTAATGGTTACTCGCGAGAAAGATCGGCAAATATGTGCGAGTGAGAAGGGGATTTTTTACAAAACCCTCGAGTTCAGATTGAGGATTGAGCGCGCAGATATGCGTAGACTCCCCCGCATGAGCGAATTGAGAGCGGCAGGAATTCTCGAACCTGTTCTGGCTGCTTCATACGCCGAATGCAAGCGGCTCAACTCTCAACATGGAAAAACTTACTATCTTGCAACTCTTTTATTACCGGCCGCCAAGCGGCCTTATGTACATGCTCTCTATGGATTTGCTCGATACGCCGATGAAATTGTCGACGATCTTTCTTCAACTCTCACGGAGGAAGAGAAGGCGGCAGCTCTCAAAGGGTGGGGAGCCCAGGCAATCTCCGATATTCGTGGAGGCACCAGTATCGACCCAATTGGTCGAGCACTCGTCGACACAGTAAAAAAGTATTCCATTCCTATCGAATACTTCGAAGCATTTCTTCATTCCATGGAGATGGATTTAACTGTCAACGAATACCAGACATACGAAGACCTCATGGAATATGTCTACGGAAGCGCCGCCGTTATCGGATTGCAGATGGTTCCAATTCTGGGAGCCCTTTCACCGGAAGCGTTTGAGGCTGCAAAGAAACTCGGTATTGCATTCCAACTGGCAAACTTTATTCGAGACATAGGCGAGGATTTGGAACGAGGTCGAATCTATATTCCTATAGATGATTTAGCGCGCTTTGGCGTCACGCGTGAAGATCTCTTTGCGCGCCAACTCACTCCCCCTATTGTAGAAGCAATCAAATTTCAGATTGAGCGAGTTCGAAACCTCCAAAGAGAGGCATCTGTCGGAATCGCGATGCTCGAACCTGCGAGTCGTCCATGCATTGAAGCAGCGAGTGAGTTGTACTGCGGAATCGTCGATGAAGTTGAAGCTATTGGCTACGACATCTTCAACTTTCGAGCAAAGACTTCTACATGGCGCCGCATCAAAGTGGCACTTCCTGCATATCTTCGTGCGATACGAGCACGCTAAAGGCGTTTTCCCCAATAGCTCCACAACTGAAGAATTCCGAGGACAAGGGCGAAGCCGAAGAGAAGATCCTCTACTGGAGCACTTGCAATTCGAAAACCAATAATGACATCAGGGTTGTACATCACGATATTTCGAGAAGTGAGCCACCAATTTGTGAGTAATTGAAATGGAAGAATAATTGCATAAGCAGTCCAAAAACTACGCCGCATAACCATCCTGCTTCGAGTCAAAAATCCATCGCAAAGAATCGAAAGTGCAACAGCCATCAATGCGATTTGTGTGTATGTCATCGCTCATCTCCAACGAGCCAATTCTTCTTAACGCTTCTCACCGCTTCAATTGTCATGATGGCAGCAAGGGGAACAATGACAAAGAAGAGGACCTCTTCCAGTGGGATTCTGCCCGGGATGAAAATCCCAAGTATTTGCTTGGAATCAAAAAACCAATGACCGGCATGGATCGCATAAAGATCCCACAAAAGAAAAATGATCGCCATGGGAGCAATTGTGAAAATGGTTCGCTTTACCCTTCGCAGAACTCCAACTTTTAAAATAATCTCAAGCCAAAAGGAGCCTGCCACCGTAAATAGCAGCATCGCCATATATCCAAACTTAAGCACGCCCTATTCTCTCATTTCTGCAATCAAATTCATTCAATCAAGTCCATTCAATCAAGTCCATTCAATCAAGTCCATTCAATCAAATGGTGCTAATGTTCGTAGCGACGGGAGCCGAATTATTGGCTGAGAGGACCTGATATCCAGGTCGACCGTGAGACCAGTTCGGTAATGCGAATTGGAAAGGGGTACCGCATGCATTCACTCAACACATTCCTCATGACTACACTTTTTACCGCCTGGGGATATGACTTATCGTTCTTAGAATTTCTTGCCTTCATTACTTCAGTTGTCGGTGTGGCCTTAGGGATATTCGGGCCACGTTCAACCTGGCCTTGGTGGAATATTTCAAGCTTCTTATATGCGATTCTCTTTTTTGAGCAGAAGTACTACGCAAGCGGCGTTCTGCAATTTGTATTTATCGCAGGAGGCCTATGGGGTTGGTTTGGTTGGGGCAAAGAGGGAGCAAAACCTGCACGCCTCACGAAAAAACTCAAAGCAAATTGGGGAATTGGTTTTCTTATTACCTGGTTTGCCCTGTATCCGCTTCTTACCCATATTGGTGCTGCGGCAAGCCTGACTGATGCCTTCGGATTTGCTGGAAGCTGTATCGCTCAAGTTCTTATGGTGAAAGAAAAGTATGAGGCATGGCCGTTGTGGTTTGTTGTTGATGGCGTTTATACATATCAATTTTTCCACGGAAAGCTCTATCTCACCGCTATTTTGTATCTGATATTTGTGGGACTTGCAGTTGGAGGATGGGCTCGATGGCTGAAGAAATCCAAAATCTCGTAGAAAGAATTCGCCAGTCCCCTGCCACTATCGGAGAGACAAGGATCATTACGATTGATGGTCCTGCGGGCTCTGGCAAAACAACTCTTTCTCATGCACTTTCGGGCTTTCTTCCTGAATGCGAAATCATTCATATGGATAACCTCTACGAAGGATGGGAAAGCACATTAACTCCCTCTCTTTCGGAGAAACTTCTCAACCTTTTCACTTGCGCCGCAGATTCGGGTCGAATTTCCTATCGTCCATACGATTGGCATAAAGGATCACTTCGAGAAGAAGTTGAATTTCCTCTTCCCTCTTTTCTCATACTGGAAGGTGTCGGCAGCGGGCAGAGGGCAATTCGAGATTTTGCCTCATTTTCAATTTGGATTTGGGCGCCGAAAGAATTGCGATTAGCCCGAGGCCTTGAGCGAGATGGCGTCGAATTGAAGGAAGAATGGTTGAAATTTCAGATTTTAGAAGAGAAGCATTTTATGAACGAAGAGACTGAGCGTGCTGCGGATTACGCAATGAGTGGCGCGCCTTCAGGGGCAGATCGGCCGTAGTTCTCTAAAATCCAAGTGTGTCAGATCTAACCGGCGAGCTCATCGACGGCCGTTACCAGCTACAGAAGATTATTGCCGCTGGTGGCATGGCCTCGATTTATCTTGCGATGGATCAGCGGTTGGATCGACTCGTCGCAGTAAAGATTATGCNCCCTCATCTTGCAAACGATGAAGAATTTGTTGACCGTTTTATCAAAGAGGCGAAAGCTACTGCCTCTCTCAATCACCCAAATGTTGTCTCCATCCAAGATCAAGGTTGGAATGAAGGTGGTTCACCTGCAGTCTTTATTGTGATGGAATACATTGAAGGAAGCACCTTACGTGATTACCTTTTTGAGCGTGGCTCACTCTCCATAGAAGAGGTTCTTCGGTACATCATTCCCGTAGTGAGTGCGCTAGCAGAGGCGCACTCAATTGGAATTATCCATCGAGATATAAAGCCTGAAAATATCTTGATCTCTAAAGATGGACGCGTAAAAATTGCTGATTTTGGATTGGCTCGTGGCGATCAGCTCGGATCCCCCCAAACTGCCGAGTCCAGCGTTGTTTTAGGAAGTGTCTCCTACCTTTCTCCCGAGCAAGTCCAACGTGGCATTTCAGATGCGCGAAGCGATATTTACTCCCTGGGAATTGTTCTTTTTGAACTTCTTTGCGGAAGAAAACCATTTGATGGTGAGACACCGATTCAAATTGCTTACAAACACGTCAACGAACGCGTTCCAGCGGTTCGAACAATCAAGCCTGAACTTTCAGAAGAGATCGAAGTTTTGATTTCGAGAGCGACCGATCCAAATCCTGATAAGAGATTTAGAGATGCTCGCGAGCTCCTCAATTCACTTCNAACAATTCAAGAAAATATTGATCCGCGCAAGCGTCAGCTCAGCCTTGAATTAGATCTCCCCTTGCCGACCGAGCGACCCATCAAGAGGAGTAAGGCGCCAAAGGGNGAAATACGAATTGGGGCTCATGTCATTGAACGAGTGAAGAGTTTGACTCAACCCATTAAAACTGCCGAAGTGAGCCCCACCTCGGAAATTAGAAGGCGAGCATCAAAGCGAGTGAAGAGAAATCGAGTTATTGCAGCAGCCTTGGTAATTGCCGTGGGTGCAGGATCTTGGTACCAATTCCTAGGTCCAGGATCTCAAATCTCCATTCCTTCCGTGGTGGGCCTGAGTATTGCCGATGCAAAATCTGAAATTTCACACCTTGGGCTTCAGAGCGATGTCACGGCGCAAGATTTCAGCGAGGAAGTGGATAAAGGGCTCGTGCTGACATCAATCCCGGGTGGTGGTGGTCATCTTCCAAAGAACGGAACAGTTCATTTAGTTCTTTCAAAGGGAAAGGAGAGAATTCTCGTTCCATCTCTTTCCGGTCTCACTCAAGATGCAGCAACTGCAGCACTCATTAACGCGGGGCTCAAAGTTGGTAATACTTCTCAAGCATTCGACATGAAAGTTGCAGCAAATCTTATTGTCGACGGTAATCCTTCAGCAGGTACTCCTGTTCGCCGCAATTCAATTGTTGATCTTGTGCTCAGCAAGGGGATTGAACAAATTGCACTCNCCTCCTATGTTGGAAAAACTTCAGATCAAGCCACAAATGAACTAACTGATGCCGGCTTTGTTGTGAAGAGTGCATTTGCCTACAGTGAATCGGTTCCAGCAGGTGGAGTTATTCGTCAAGATCCCGATACGGGGTCGACCGCTCCTAAAGGTTCAAAAATCNCTCTCGTTATTTCACGGGGCACCGAATTTATCTTTATTCCAAACCTCTACTCACTCACCGAATCGGCAGCTCGGACATCTCTGGAAAGCCTCCAGTTGAAGGTCAGTGTTAAGAAAATCGGGAGTAAGAAGATCAAAAAAGTTACGGGTATTTCACCAAAGGTTGGCACAAAGGTGAAGCGCGGAACGGTTGTCGTCATCACTCTGAGTTAGGGCTTGATAGGCTGACGGAATGGCAGCTAAGAAAGCATTCTCAGGTCCGCGAATAGGGGCTCATACTCCAACTTCAGGAGGCATGGCAAAGCGCTCAATCGAGTATGCACTTGCCACCGAATCTGAGGCAATTCAAGTATTTGCAAGCAATCCTCGTGGATGGGCGATGCCTGAATCCAATCCGGAAGCAGATGCAGCATTTAGGGCCAAGACTGCAGAACACGATATTGAAGCCTATGTGCACGCACCGTTCCTTATTAATCTTGGTTCCCCGACTCCATCTACATATGAGAATTCACTTGCTTCAACGGCATATTCATTAAAACGTGGCCGAGAAATTGGCGCTCACGGCGTAGTCATCCATACCGGATCTGCAGTAGATGAAGGCCACGTCTCCAAGGCCTGGAAGCAGATTAATAAAGGCATGATGCCGGTTTTAAAAAAACTCACCGACGAAGACCCTTGGTTGCTCCTTGAGCCAACGGCCGGGCAAGGTCAATCCCTCGTAAAAAAACTTGATGATCTAACAAAGTATTTCGATGCTCTCGAATGGCATCCCAAGGTTGGAGTCTGCCTGGATACATGTCATGTATTTGCCGCAGGACATGACATCAAGAAAAAGGGTGGCATGACTGAAACACTCGACCTCTTGGTCTCCATTGTTGGCATCGAGCGCATTCAACTCATCCACGCAAATGACTCGATGGATGTATGCGGAGCCCTTAAAGATCGTCACCAAAATATTGGACAAGGGGAAATCGGCTCAAAGCCGTTTGAAGAACTCCTTGCTCACCCCGCCGTACAAAACGCACCTCTCATTCTTGAAACCCCTGGAATGGAAGCTGAACATGGCCCCGAGGTTGCAATGTTGAAGAAGATGCGCGCGAATGTAAAAGTAAAAAAGGTAGATAAGTAATTGCGAAATAAATACGCCTTAACCGGAATTCTGCTTTCAGTTGCAGTTATCTGGGGAAGCGCTTTTGTGGTCATGAAGGATNCTCTTGCGCGGCAAGATGTAAATTCCTTTCTTGCTTGCAGATTTATTCTCGCAGCGCTCATCATGGCTGCTCTCCGCCCAAAAGCATTTGCCCATTTTGATAAGAAATTCGTTGTGCGAGGAGTTATTCTCGGAACACTTCTTGGGTGTGGCTATATTTTTCAAACTTTTGGACTCACACTGACAACCGTTGCAAAGACTGGTTTCATAACGGGGCTCTACGCTGTATTCACTCCCCTCATTGCTGCAGGCTTATTGAAAAAACATATTTCTAAGATCCAATGGATCTCAGTTTTAATAGCAGCCGTTGGACTTGGCTTTCTTTCGATGAATGGCCTCTCGATGGGGCTGGGAGAATTTCTCGTTGTGATTAGCGCTGCTTTTTACGCTGGACATATCGTCGGGTTAAGCGAATGGAGCGCTGGAGCAAACACATACGCTCTCACCGTTCTTCAACTTGGCACTGTTGGGGCTATCTGTTTTATCGCATCTTTGAAGAGCGGCTTTCATATGCCTCCAGACTCGGGGGNATGGGCAGCAATCATTTACACCGCAATATTTGCGAGTGCTTTTGCATTCATTGTTCAAACCTGGGTTCAATCATTTATGTCGGCCACAAGCACTGGAATTATCCTGACAATGGAATATATATTTGCAGCACTTTTTGGTGTCTGGTTTGGCCACGAATCTTTGACGCTGCGCGTCATAATCGGAGGCTCCCTCGTAATTTCAGCCATGTACATCATCATTACTGACGAAGGACGTGAGAGGATTTCGACATGATTGATCTGCGCTCTGACACAGTTACTCGTCCCAGTGATGAAATGCGAGCGGCAATGGCTGCTGCCCCTGTTGGTGATGATGTCTACGCTGATGACCCAACGGTGAATGCCCTTGAATCTCGAGTCGCAGCAATGTTTGGCAAAGAGGCAGGAGNATTTACTCCCACGGGATCTCTCTCCAATCAGCTTGGTATCCGAACCCTCGTAAAACCTGGTGAAGAACTTCTCACAGAAACATTTGCACATATTGTTCGAGCAGAACTTGGTGCCGGTGCTGCTTTTAGTGGAATCACCACACGAACATGGGAAGGAGACCATGGCCTGCTAGTTACAGAAGATGCCATGGCGATTGCTCGTCCTGACTCTGGCCCGTATCTTGTTTCCACAACTGCAATTGCAGTGGAAAATACGCACAATTTTGGCGGCGGCACTGTGCAATCTCTTGAGGAAATTCGCAAACTTCGCGCGATGACTTCCAAGGTTGGAATTACAACGCATCTTGATGGTGCACGAATTTGGAATGCTCATGTCGCATCAGGAATTTCCTTTACCGACTATGCGGAAAATTTCGATACGGTGAGCGTTTGCTTCTCGAAAGGACTCGGCGCCCCAATCGGTTCTATGCTGCTATCCACAAAGGAGCGCGTGGCAGAAGCCCGTATCTGGCGAAAGCGCTACGGTGCGGGTATGCGACAAGTAGGGCTTCTCGCTGCTGCAATCGACTTTGCATTGGATCACAACATTCCTTCCCTTGCCGATGATCATCGTCGTGCTCGGGAGATTGCTCAGGCCTGTTTTTCCGTTGCTCCGAAATCTGTAGCACTTAAATATGTTCACACAAATATTGTTGTTCTCGACCTCACCGACGCTTCTGTTACAGCACCAACGCTTAACGCTTCACTGAAGGAAGCCGGGATTCTCGCCAGCGCTCTTGGGCCAACAACTCTGCGCCTTGTGACGCATCGAGATCTCTCAGATGCTGATATTTCTAAGACAAACTCAGTTCTACCAGGATTACTTGAGAGCGCCTTCAAAGCGTAAGAGCCACTCTTTCGATTCAAGTCCAAAGCCGTAATTTCCAAGAGCACCGCCACTTTTGACGATTCTGTGGCAAGGAATTATTGGCGCAATCAAATTACGGGCACAAGCGCTTCCGGCCGCCCGGACCGCGCTTTCAGATCCTGCACGCTTAGCTAATTCTGCATATGACATCGTCTTGCCTGCAGGAATTTTGCGCATCACTTTCCAGACAGATTGAAAAAACTCTCCCCCAGGTTGGCGGGNCTGTATTCCATTAAATGCAGTGAGATCGCCATCAAAGTAATCTTTCACAAGCTCACTTATAACAGGGATATTTCGAACGCTCTTAATTTCGCGAAGAGAATCTTGCGCATCCATACGATCGATGAGGTCTTCAAAACTTCGGAATCCAGCTGCAAGAAGGATGTGCTCATCACTGATGAGAAAGAGAGTGCCTATCGGAGTCTTGTGAGACGTCTGAGACAACATCTGAGAAACTTAAACCTGATTTAACGGTCGCGCAACATCTCCGCTACAAGAAATGCCAATTCGAGGGATTGGGTGTGATTGAGGCGAGGATCGCAGGCGCTCTCGTAACGGCCAGCAAGATCGGCCTCTGAGATTTGCTCTCCTCCGCCGACACACTCAGTTACATCATCACCTGTGAGCTCGATATGGACTCCACCTGGATGAGTTCCAAGCTTTTTGTGAACTTCAAAGAAACCGCGAACTTCGTCCATGACGTCATCAAATTTACGAGTTTTGTACCCAGTAGAAGTTTCATAGGTATTTCCGTGCATCGGATCGCAGACCCACAAAACTTTTGCCCCCGACTTTGTCACCGCGTCGACAAGCGGAGGTAACTTCTCGCGAATCTGACCAGAGCCCATTCGCGTAATAAAGGTGAGTCGGCCAGGTTCATTCTTTGGATTGAGTTTTGCAATCATTGCAAGCGCATCTTCAGGAGTTGTCTTTGGTCCAAGTTTGATGCCTATTGGATTTTGAATCTTGGAAGCAAAATCCATGTGTGCTCCGTCGAGTTGACGAGTGCGCTCTCCAACCCAGACAAAATGGCCTGATACATCGTATGCAAGTCCTGTGCGTGAATCGATGCGGGTTAAAGCCTTTTCGTACTCAAGAATCAACGCCTCGTGGCTTGAATAAAAATCAACTGTCTTAAATGCTTCTGGGTCGACACCGGCAGAAACCATGAACTCAAGAGCTCGACCAATTTCATTTGCAAGTTGCTCGTAACGAGCGCCGAAGCGGGGATCGCTTGCAAAACCCTTGTTCCATTCGTGGACCTGACGAAGGTCTGCGAATCCACCTGTCGTGAATGCGCGCGCAAGATTGAGCGTTGCAGCAGAAGTGTTATAGACCTGGACAAGACGCTGTGGGTCTGGCGTGCGCGCCTCAAGGGTAAAAGCTAAATCATTGACGGCATCTCCACGATAAGCCGGCAGGGTTACTCCATCTCGAGTTTCATCGTTATTGCTTCGTGGCTTTGCAAATTGGCCAGCCATTCGGCCGACTTTAATAACAGGCATGCTTGCAAAATATTGGAGTACTGCAGCCATCTGCAGAATAGTTTTAATGCGATTTCGAATCGAGTCAGCTGTTGCTGCTACAAAGGTTTCAGCGCAATCTCCACCTTGAAGCCAAAATGCTCTTCCTTCAGCAGCGTCAGCAATACGGGCCTTGAGGTTGTCACACTCTCCAGCGAAGACAAGCGGTGGAAGTTTTTGAAGTTGTTCGACTGCGCGCTGAACTGGCTCTCCATCTGGACCCCCTGGCCATTGTGGCTGTTGGGCAGCCACAAGACCGAGAGTGAAGATTGAGTCGATTTTTGATTGCATCGAGGAAGTCATCGGAGAATTCTAGGGTTTAAAAAGATCGCGCGGCGACCAATTTATCCGAAGAAGACCTCAGCTTCAGCGTAGAGATCAGGGGTAACAAGCTTGAGTGTAGTTGTCGCAGATGCAAGTGGAACGCGCTCAATCTTTGTTCCATGAAGAGCAACCATCTTTCCGAAGTCGCCATCGTGAATCGCAGTGATTGCGTGAAGTCCAAAGCGAGTAGCAAGAACACGGTCAAAAGCGGTAGGTGAACCACCACGTTGGATATGTCCGAGAACTGAGGTTCGAGCTTCTTTTCCTGTGCGCTTTTCAATTTCTCCAGCAAGCCACTCGCCAATGCCTGAGAGCTTGACGTGACCAAAGGCATCCAGTGTTTGATCCTTGACCATCATGTCGCCATCCTGAGGAATTGCACCTTCTGCGATCACAATAATTGGTGCGTAAGAGGATTCAAATCGAGAGTTCACCCAGTCGCAAACCTTATCGACAGAGAACTTCACTTCTGGGATCAAAATACATGCTGCTCCNCCTGCGATGCCCGCATGAAGGGCAATCCAGCCTGCGTGACGACCCATGACCTCCACGATTAACGCGCGGTGATGGGATTCTGCAGTTGTGTGAAGGCGGTCAATTGCATCAACTGCAATATTGACTGATGTATCAAAACCAAATGTGTAGTCAGTGTTGTTGAGATCATTGTCGATTGTCTTTGGAACGCCAACAACTTTGACGCCCAATGAATCAAGCTTTGTGGCAACGCCCAACGTATCTTCCCCGCCAATTGCAACGAGCGCGTCAACGCCCATCGCCNCCAAATTCTCTTTAATCTTTTCTACTCCACCCTCGATCTTGAAAGGGTTTGTGCGAGATGAACCAAGGATTGTTCCGCCGCGTGGAAGAATTCCACGAGTAGTAGTGAGGTCCAAGGGCATGGTGAGTCCTTCGAGAGGGCCCTTCCATCCATCGCGGAATCCTACAAATTCATAACCGTATTCTTTGATTCCCTTACGGACTACTGCACGAATAACAGCATTAAGGCCGGGGCAGTCTCCGCCGCCTGTGAGTACACCAATACGCATTTAAAAGTCTCCAAGATCAATTTTCTTCAGATGAGTTCAATGAAGTGGCTAGTCAACGATGACTATGGAAGTCTACCCTTTTAGCAGGGTCAGAATAAAGGAGCGCCATGACGCTAGTTGCCGGGGTCGATTCGTCCACCCAATCAGTGAAAATCGTCATTCGTGACGCCCACACCGGAGCACTTATTCGCGAAGGGCGGGCGCCCCATCCGGATGGAACAGAAGTGGATCCTGCTCATTGGTGGAGCGCTCTCCAAGAAGCAATTGCCGCTGCCGGTGGTCTCCAGGACGTTGAAGCCATTTCTATTGGCGGACAGCAGCACGGAATGGTTCTTCTTGATTCGCAAGGCCGCGTTATTCGACCAGCTCTCTTGTGGAATGACACGCGCTCTGCAAAAGAAGCGAGCGATATCAATGCTGAATTTCCTGAGATAGCAGCTATGACAGGTTCATCACTTGTCGCATCCTTTACAGCAAGCAAAGTTCGCTGGGTTGCAGATCATGAAAAAGAAAACGCTTCGCGCATTGCTGTGGTCTGCCTTCCACATGACTGGCTCTCGTGGAAACTCTCTGGAAGTGCGGATATCAACGAGATCTTCACAGATAGATCGGATGCATCTGGAACGGGATATTTCAGCGCAAAGAAAAATGAATATCTACCCGAGCTTTTTGCAAAAGTAATTCGCAGCGATCAAAAAGTAATTTTTCCGCGAATCGTCGGAAGCAAAGAATTTGGAGCAACCTCTCCCTCTGGCCTCAAAATTGGCGCTGGCGCTGGTGATAATGCCGGGGCCGGTTTTGGCATCCAAGCTCAGGAAGGCGATGTGATCGTCTCTCTCGGTACAAGTGGAACGGCATTTGCAATCTCCCAAACATCGACACATGATGCATCCGGAACAATCGCTGGCTTTGCATCTGTGACAGGTGATTTTCTTCCATTGGTCTGCACATTAAATGCCGCTCGCATTCTTGATGCAGCTACAGCAATTCTCGGTGTCACTTATGAAGAACTCGGAGAGCTTGCGCTCAAGGCTCCTGCCGGGGCTCATGGGCTCTCACTCCTGCCCTACTTCGAAGGTGAACGCACTCCGAATCGTCCAGAAGCTACCGGCGTTCTCTCTGGAATCACGCTACAGAATTCCAATCCTCAAGATATCGCACGCGCCTATATAGAAGGAATGTTGTGTGGTCTTGCCGATGCAGTCGATGCACTTGAAAAAGCTGGCGTAGAAATTCGACGAGTATTTCTTGTCGGCGGCGCTGCCAAGAATCCTGCCGTCTCTCATATTGCTTCGGCACTTTTTGGTCGAGAAGTTTTAGTTCCGCCTGCTGGTGAATATGTTGCAAATGGAGCTGCGCGTCAGGCTGCATGGGCTCTTCTTGGTACAGAAAATCCACCGCAATGGGATTTGGGAGATGTTGCGAGTGTAAAGGCGGTAGCTACGCCAGAAGTTCTTCTTTCTTATCGAAAATTGAGAGATTTAACGGCGTAATTAATGTGATGTAACGATGGTGCTCTTGCCTACGACAACAATCCCACCATCGCTGACAGTAAATCGCTGACGATCTCGTTCTAGATCTACACCGATTTGAGCTCCCGGCTCAACAATTACTCCCTTATCCAAAATTGCATTTCGAATAATTGAGTTTGCGCCAATTCGAACGCCCGGCATAATGACAGAACCTTGCACAATCGCATTTGTTGCACCCTGCACATCAAAAGAAACGACAGATCGCTCCACACGTGCACCGGCAATGATGGATCCCGCTCCTACAATCGAATCAACCGCACTTCCATTTTCAGAGAATTTTGCAGGCGGAAGCGAAGGNGGATTTGTGAGAAGTGGCCATTCGCGGTTGTAGAGGTTGAAGATTGGATGCACAGAAACAAGATCCATATGCGCGTCATAGTAAGCGTCGATACTTCCAACATCGCGCCAATAGCCCTTATCGCGATCTGTCTCTCCTGGAACGTGGTTATTCGCAAAATCATAGGCGAAAGCTCGACCCATGGCAGTAAGCATTGGAATGATGTTTGTTCCCAAATCATGTTTGCTCTCGATATTTTCAGAGTCCAAAATTAAGGCATCTTCCATCTCGTCCCGCTTAAAGATGTAATTGCCCATCGAGACTAAGCAATAATCTGGATTTCCTGGCATGGTTGGAGGATTTGCAGGTTTTTCATGAAATGCCTTTATGGTTATTCCATCATCTGCAAGTTCAATAACTCCAAATTCTGAGGCTTCACTTTTTTTCNCTCGGATAGCTGCGACTGTAACACCCGCGCCAGTTTCAAGATGAAAATTAAACATCTGTTCTGGATCCATGCGATAAACGTGATCTGCACCAAAAACAAGAACATTCTTTGGGTTTTCATCGTGAATAAGATTAAAGTTTTGCAAAATCGCATCTGCGCTACCGGTGTACCAACGAGGTCCGAGGCGTTGTTGAGCAGGGACTGGAGTAATGTAATTACCAAGAAGAGTCGACATGCGCCATGTTGTGGTGATGTGTCGGTCAAGAGAATGGGATTTATATTGAGTAAGTACTGCGATTTTTCGCATATCTGCATTTACAAGATTTGAGAGTACAAAATCAACGAGTCGGTAGGCCCCACCAAAAGGAACAGCCGGCTTAGCCCTATCGGCCGTTAGCGGCATTAAACGCTTGCCTTCACCGCCGGCGAGGACTATTCCGAGGGGNTGTTCGCGCCGAATCATGCTTCAACGATACTCTTGCCTTCGCATCAGCGGAAGTGATGTATTGGTCAAGCATGTAACGGAGCGATAACAAATGTCTCAAGATTTGCGGATTGGTCTCGTTACCAAAGAGTGGCCTCCTCATATCTATGGTGGTGCGGGAGTTCATGCACTGCAGTTAACTCAAGCACTTCGCGAAAAAATCACTGTTGATGTTCATTGTTTTGGAGACGATCGGCAGGATGCCACGGGATATTCCCTTCCCAGCTCACTTGCCTCCCTCAATCCCGCGCTTCAAGCGCTGACAACTGATATTGAAATCGCACAAGCACTCGATACCGTGGACCTTGTTCATTCTCACACCTGGTATGCAAATATGGCAGGGCACTTTGCATCCCTCCTCCACGGAATCCCACACATCATCACAGCGCACTCCCTCGAACCCGATCGCCCTTGGAAAGCTGAACAACTTGGCGGCGGATATCGCCTCTCCTCATGGGCAGAAAAAACTGCCTACGAATCCGCAGATGCCATCATTGCGGTGAGTAATGGGATGAAGAAAGATATCCTCAAGGCCTNCCCCTCACTTGATCCTTCCAAGATTCACACAATTCTCAATGGGGTTGATACTCAAAAATATTCCCCCACCCACGACCAGCAAGTTCTCAATCAGATTGGAATTACCGGTCGCTACGCAATTTTTGTTGGTCGCATTACTCGTCAAAAAGGTCTTGCCCACCTACTTCGAGCTTGGAAAAACGTATCCCCTGATATTGGGCTCGTGATTGCTGCAGGCAGCCCTGACGAACCAGCAATCGGTGCAGAAATCGCAGCACTTATCCAAGAACTTCAGGCCAGTCGAAAGAATGTATGGTGGCAAGAAAAGATGTTGCCTCAGGCAGAACTTAAGGTTTTGCTATCAAGTGCTGATCTCTTTATCTGTCCAAGCGTGTATGAACCCCTTGGCATCGTTAATCTTGAAGCAATGGCGTGCGAGACGGCAGTACTCGCCTCACGTGTTGGTGGAATTCCAGAAGTGGTACAGGATGGCATAACAGGCGAGCTCGTTGATTACACCGGGGATGGCCTCGAATTTGAAAACGCACTCTCCTCGAAGATCACCTCACTCATGTCCGATCCAGCCAAACTCGAAAGATACGGTAAAGCGGGGCGAACTCGCGCTGTCAATGATTTTGCTTGGGGCGCAATCGCAGAACAGACTGAATCTCTCTACCGCTCTGTGATTTCACAAAGATGACACGAAAAAGTTGGACCCTCTTTTGGGCTGCAGGAATTCTGTGGGGAATTCCCTACCTCTTCATCAAAATTGCTGTGGAGCCTGGCGGATTCCAGCCTGGATTCTTAGTCTTTGCACGCGTTTNCCTCGGAGCGCTTTTTCTTCTCCCCCTCGCCATTAAGCAAGGGCTAATAAAGGAGGCGCTGAAATTCTATAAATGGATTCTTCTCTACTCCGTGATAGAACTCGTTGGNCCTTGGTATTTTTTATCAAGCGGTGAGCGACATATTTCATCTGGACTTGCTGGGCTTCTGATTGCAACGGTTCCATTCTGGTCAACAATTCTCGCTTCAATGTTGGGCGATCATTCTGTTTGGCAACCCCAACGCATTATCGGAATGGTTGTTGGTTTCGTTGGCGTCATTCTGGTCGTTGGACTAGAAAGTTTGCGCGGTGAAAATAGCGGTTCGGCAATAGCCATGATCTTGTTAGCCGCTCTGGGTTATGCAATTGCCCCGATGATGATCAGGCGTAAAGCTCCAAATCTCAACGGCCTTGCAATCAATAGTCTTGCAATGTTCTTTACCGCGATCATCTACATACCCGTAGGGGTTATCCAATGGCCAGCAACTGCACCAAGTGCAAAAGCAATCTGGTCGCTTCTCGTTCTAGGAATTTTCCCGACAGCAATCGCATTCGTCGTCTTTTTCAAAGTCATTATTGATGTTGGGCCTACGCGCGCTTCGATGGTGACCTATATAAACACGGCCGTGGCGGTCTTGTTAGGAATTATTGTATTAAGCGAACCAATTACTCTTGGAATCGGATTAGGTTTGCCCCTCATCCTCATTGGCTCATATCTTGCGGGAAAAAAGAGAGTTACTCCGTAAATCCAAAACGTTTCAAAAGCTTGGGGTCGCGTTGCCAGTCCTTGCTGACTTTGACGTGAAGGCCAAGAAAAACTTTGCAATCCAAAAATATCTCAATGCTCTTACGAGATTGCATTCCAATTTCCTTCAGACGTGATCCACGAGCGCCAAGGATTATTCCCTTTTGACTATCTCGCTCCACATGAATGGTTGCGTGAATATCGTAAAATTCCTTATTCTCACGCTTCTCCATTTCATCGATTGTCACGACGATGGAGTGAGGAACTTCCTCGAATACATCTTGAATGGCAGCTTCGCGAATTAACTCAGAAAGTGTCATTTCTGCTGCCTGATCGGTTGTGATGTCTTCTGGATATAGAGCGTGCGAAGTGGGAAGCGAATTCACGAGCAGTTCTGTGAGTAGGTCAACCTGAGTATGTTCTGCAGCAGAGATTGGCACAACTTCTCGAACCATCAATTTTGTCTTCGTGATGAATTGCGAAACTTCTGCAAGTTTGGCAACAATTTGATCTTTCCCAACGCGGTCAATTTTTGTCACCACAAGATAGACATTTCGAATGTGCTCTAATTGCTTTGCAATAAACTCATCGCCAGCTCCGATTGCTTCATCGGCAGGCAAGCACAAAACTGCGGCATCGACGGATTCAAGGTTTTGATTCACCATCTCATTCAGGCGTGAACCTAAGAGAGTTTTCGGCTTGTGAATTCCAGGCGTGTCAACGACAACCATTTGGAAATCTGGGCGAGAGAGGATTCCGCGAATGGGATTTCGTGTTGTATTGGGATGGGCCGATGTGATCACAATCTTTTTGCCGATTAAAGCATTAACGAGTGTAGATTTTCCGGTATTTGGGCGTCCAACAATTGCGACAAACCCTGCTCGGAAAGATGAACTCATGCATCCATTCTCGCATCATCGAGCGACATAACCAATTCCATGACATCAGAGACTGAAGAAACCAATTCTGCCTCGCGATTTGCGATTAATCGATGACAGCCTTCACTTGCCGGAGAGGATATTGAGCCTGGAATTGCCATCACCATTCTCATAATTTCTGATGCATCTCTTGCTGTTCGAAGAGAACCGCTTCGGTAGGCAGCCTCGACAACAAGTGTTCCTCTGCTGAGCGCGGCGATAATTCGGTTTCGAATGAGAAATCGATGTGGATGTGCATGCACATGAGGCAACACTTCAGAAATTAGAACACCTGTTGCCTCTATCTCCTTGAAAAGTTTCTCATTCCCGGCCGGATACGTTTGGTTCATTCCGCTTCCGAGAACAACAACGGTGGCCCCTTCAGCAGCTAGCGCTCCTCGATGTGCTGCCGCATCTATTCCATACGCACCNCCGCTTACAACAATCCAGCCACGATCGACAAAGCCGGCAGCAAATTCTCCTGCCACTTTTACGCCGTAGGAAGTTGGATTTCTGCTCCCAACTATCGAAAGAGACTTTTGAGTTAAAAGTTCTTTATCGCCCTTACAGATCAGACCAAATGGCGGTGCCAATAAATCGTCTACCTGCGTAGGCCATTCTTGAGAAAAGGGAGTGAGTAAATCACACCCGGCATCAGATATCTTCTTACGAAGGATTTCAACATCCAGAGTTTTTATGTGGGCGCTAATTCTGTCAGAAGAGTTTTTTCCTCCGAGATAGAAGCCATCGATGAGGCGATCGACTACAGAGGGTGCTCCACATTCCTTTNCCTCTTTTGTCCAAAATGGAGAGCCGCCTTCAATTGTTGCCATCAGAAGTAATCGCGCCGATTCCTCTGATGTCATTGAAGTAGCTCCATTCCTTCTCGAAGCAAATATGCAATTTCAACATCATCCTTATTTGGAATCTGATGCCCCTTTTGATCAGCGACAGACCATGAAAGCCGCAAGACTTTGTGAAATCCCCGTGCGCTTAGCCGTTCAGAATCAAGCTCGGTATGAAGAAAGGCCATTGCACTTTTCTCTGCCGCAAAACGTGAACGAAGTTCACGAGGAGGGATTCGTGAATTTATTTTCCACGGCAATCCCGAAAAACGTTCGGCAGAAGCAGCACGTGCGGCCATAACTCGCTTGCGAACGGTCGAACTAGATTCTCCAATTTCCCGGCTCGCCATTTCTGTGCGAGTTGGCGCCTCTACAAATGTTCGAATATCAATGCGATCTAATAAGGGCCCTGAAAGTTTCTGAAGATAGCGCCGAATCTGAAGAGAAGAACATCTGCAACTTCTGCCTCTTCCGGAATATTTTCCACACGGGCAGGGATTCGCGGCCAGCACGAGGAGAAAGTTTGCCGGATATGTTGTAGTTCCAGTCGACCGAGAAATCGTGACTGTGCCAGATTCCAGTGGTTGACGAAGAGAATCGAGAACCCCTGAAGAACATTCTGGCGCTTCATCGATAAAGAGAATTCCTTCGTGGGCAAGACTGACTGCGCCGGGACGCACGATGTGAACTCCGCCGCCCACCATCGCTGGTGCTGTTGTTGTGTGATGAGGAGCGATAAATGGTGCCATAGATGAGAGAGCTCCCCTCTTCTCCAAAATTCCTGCTACAGAATGTATTGCACTTACTTCAAGAGCTCTCTCGTGGGACAGTGGTGGAAGTATTGTGGGAATTCGTTCAGCAATCATCGTCTTTCCTGTACCAGGTGGACCGATAAAGAGAATGTGATGTCCACCAATCGCTGCAATCTCCGATGCAAATCGCGCTGGAATCTGCCCAATAACATCGGAAAGATCAATTGCGCTGGAATCTGAAAAGTCATTTCCGCTGAGCAACTCTTCCTTCTCGCGCTCCCCCGTTGAAAGAAAATGAATCACTGAAAGAAGTGATGTTGCGCCGATGGATTGCATCTGCCTTACCAAAACTGCCTCTTCGCGATTGGAGCTTGGAATAATTGCCCGGTGGAATCCTTCCCGTGTTGCCGCAAGTAGAGCGGGGAGCACTCCCCGAACAAATCGAAGGGAACCATCGAGTCCTAGCTCGCCGAGAAAAATAATCTCCTCGCAATTTTTTTGCTCCAACTCCCCTGTTGCAACGAGTAGAGCAATGGCAATGGGGAGATCAAAATTGGATCCCTTTTTCGGAAGCCAGGCTGGTGAAAGTGAAACTGTTACGCGGCGATTTGGCCATGTGAAGCCTGAATTTACTAATGCAGAACGAACGCGGTCACGAGATTCGGTGAGCGCTGTATCGGGTAACCCGAGCAAGGTATATCCGGGTAACCCTTCAGAGATATCGACTTCGATATCAACGACATGTCCCTCAAGTCCGACAAGTGTGAGCGTTCGAATTCTTGCAAGAGCCACTACAGAACAGCCTTTCGAAGTTCTATCTCAAAGGCTCCATAACCATCGGTCCAGACGCCAGCTGCATCGATTCGATAGTCCTGTCCCCATCGATGATTCATCGCCATCCACGCAAGGGCTAAGCGCTGCAATCGAAATGCCTTCTCTGGAGTTATAGCGTCAAATGGGGTTCCATACAGAGTGCTCGTCCGGGTCTTTACTTCGACAAAAACGATTGTGCCCGCATCCTCACAGACAAGATCAATTTCNCCGCCCCTAATCCGCCAATTTCGATCGATAATCCGCATTCCTATTCGTTGAAGATACTGTGAAACCTCTTCTTCGCCGGCTGCGCCTAAAACTTTGAGTGAACTCTGTGCCTTCTTCATAAGAAGGAGAGATTAAGAGAAATCTCGCAGGAGGAAATATTTCCTACATAGAACTGTTAATGAAGTAGCTTGTGAATATTTGAAAAAGATTTCCGGTGGATATCAGAAACACCGAGCTTTTTGAGGGCTGTGGTATGAGAGGCCGTGATGTAGCCCTTGTGCCCAGCAAAACCATACCCAGGGTATTTCTTATCCAGCTCAATCATGATGTGATCACGGTGAACTTTTGCAAGGATAGATGCGGCGCTTATCGAAATCGCAACTTGATCACCCTTCCAGACTGCAAGAGTGGGCATCTCCATTCCTTCAATCGCATAACCATCTGTGAGGACATAGTCCGGGGTGAGATCAAGAGAGGATACAGCTCTTCGCATTCCTTCAAGATTAGATTTATGAAGTCCAAGGGCATCAAGTTCTTCAGGCCAAATTTCAATAATGGAATATGAAAGTGATTCTTCTTTCACAACAGGAAATAGTTCCTCGCGAACTTTTTCTGTTAATTCTTTTGAATCCCGTACTTTCGAAAGCGCGCTTGAATGAGGATCTTTGAGAATCACGGCGGCAATGACTAATGGTCCTGCACAAGGACCTCGACCGGCCTCATCGACTCCTGCAATCAGATTTATTCCTGATTCGCGGAGCTTTAACTCAATGTTGAGCAGGTTTAACTGCGACCTTGGAGAGGTCATGACCAACCGATAAAAACTTCACATGGCTAAATGGCCACACAACAAATTCAGCGCGGCCCACTACATCTTTCAGTGGAACCATCCCTTTGTGGATGTCATCTGTATGGAATCGCGAATCAGCACTGGCGCCTCGATGATCACCCATTACCCAAATAAATCCTTTTGGAACGGTGACAGAAAATTTTGAATCACTAGGCGCATTACCGGCAAATATGTATGGCTCAGTGACTGAAACGCCATTTACGGTGAGGTGTCCTTTTACATCGCAACACACAACAGTGTCACCACCAACACCAATAGTGCGCTTAATGAGGTATTGCTTTGCAGGGTCTGGAAGGATTCCGACAGTTTCGAGCCCAGATTTGAGTGCACGAACAACTGTGGAACCTGAATCCGGAGCGGGCTGTCCAAGCCATTGGGCGGGATCTCTGAAAACAACAACTTCGCCGCGACGAATATCGGAGACAAAGTTTGCAAGCTTATTGACCGCGATGCGATCGCCTACTTGAAGTGTGTTCTCCATCGAGCCTGATGGAATAAAGAAAAAATGCAAGAAGAAGGTCTTGATTATTACCGAGACGACAAGTGCCGAAACAATAATGATTGGAACTTCGCGAAGAAGTGAACCCTTCTTAGGAAGGCGCATAGAAAAGCTAGAAGGTTATTCTGCTGATGTTTCTTCAGCGACTGCTTCAACAGCTGCTGGAGTTTCAACAACAACATCTTCTACAGCCTCAGCAACAGGAGCTTCGACCTTAGGAGCTGCTTCCTTCTTCACGATTGTTGGCTCAATAATGTTTGAACCATCAGCGTTACGGCGTTCCTTAATCTTGGAAGCCTTGCCGCGAAGATCGCGAAGGTAGTAAAGCTTTGCGCGGCGAACATCGCCACGACGAACAACTTCGTATTGTTCAATAACAGGTGTGTGAATTGGGAATGTACGTTCTACGCCAACACCGTATGCAATTTTACGAATGGTGAATGTTTCGCGAACGCCTGAACCCTGGCGACGGATAACCAAGCCTTGGAAGATCTGAATACGGCTCTTATTACCTTCGATAACGCGAACGTGAATCTTGAGCTCATCTCCTGAACGAAATGATGGGACATCGGAGCGGAGTGAAGCAGCATCGACTGCGTCTAACACGTTCATGGGCGTTTCCTAACTAGTTCTTAAAATATGCAGCCAATACGGCGGGCAGATGGGGTATTTTGCCACAGGCGGGCTGGACTAGCCAATTCGAGCAGCGAGCGCAGAATGCAGGGTTGGGCCCGCACAAATCGTCATCTCATGGCCTGCGGGGCCCCCTAGGCGCCCCGAAACCACCGCTCCCGCCTCACGGGCAATCAGGCCCCCAGCGGCCAAATCCCACTCGTGGAGGTCCCTTTCAAAATATCCATCAGTCCAGCCGGTTGCAACACAACAGAGGTCAACAGCTGCGCCACCGGTACGGCGGATATCTCGAATATCTCGAACAATTTCAAGAAAGAATTCTGCTTGGCGTTGACGCTGATCGGAGTTATATGAAAAGCCTGTTCCAAGAAGCGCCTCTTGCATCTGGACAGGTTCATTACATCGAATTGGCTTTTCATTAAGAAATGCGCCTCCTCCACGAACTCCGTGCCAGAGAGCTCCGAGAGCACCGAGAGTTGGTGCGTTCACTACTCCAACAATGACACCTTCAGAGTCCTTAGCTGCAATGCTGACATTCCAGCCAGGAAGGCCATAAAAGTAATTAACCGTTCCATCAATCGGATCGATCACCCATGTGATTCCGCTTTTACTCAGCCGCTCACTTCCCTCTTCGCCGATGATTCCATCATCTGGTCGGGCAGAGAGTATGGATTCGACGATGAGTTTCTCGCTTGCATGGTCCATATGTGTTGCAAAATCTCGAGCGGAGGTTTTCTGATTGAGGTTAAAACTCTCCGGCCGCGCCATCAAAAGATCGCCAGCCCTTCGTGCAGTGGAGAGAGCAAGATCGAGAAGTTCTTTCGCAAAGGAATCAGTATTGCTCATGACATCAATCCTACCTCCCACGCTTGCTCATGCCCTTGTGGCACTCTTTGCCTTGTGAGTGACCTACGTGTAGTTGGCCGAACTGAGGACGGGACTCAGATTGAGCTTGCCGATGGAGATGGAAAGATCTATTTCATCCGTATCAGCGACAATCTCAAAGCACTGGTGAACCAACCTCGCCTTGTTGCCGTTACCCCACTCGAAGGACGCGCAACATATTCGGTCAAAGAGATTCAATCTCGTCTGCGGGCTGGCGAAAGTGCTGCTTCGATTTCTGCATCGACGGATTGGTCGGTGGAGAAGATTGAAAAGTTTTCTGGTCCCATTATGCAAGAGCGCGCCTACGTCATCGGTCTTGCGCTAGAAACTCAACTTCGCCGCGAAAACGCTGCCCCAACTCTTGCAACTGCAACGATTGCTCAACTTCAACCTCGCGGTGTTGATATGACTGAGGTTGAATGGAATACCTCTCGCAATGACGATGCTTCATGGACAATTATTTTGCAATATCCCACTTCCGATGGCAGAGGCATTGCTGAGGCACATTGGATCTTTGAGTTAGAAAATAGAACACTTTCTGCCGACGATGATGGTGCGCGATGGATCAGCGGTGATGATCGCCCTGCTCGCCCAGCGACTCCATCACATGGAATGGTCTTTGGTGGAGAACAATCCGCTCCCGCTCCTCGACTCACTTCTTTCTCTGAATCTGTAACAGTTATAGAAAGCGTTTCACTCTCGGTTGTGCCTGATGCAACAGAGGATTCTCAATTCATAGAAGATGAATCTGATATCGAAGATGTTCCATCAGATCTGCTTCCCATGGATATTCCCTCTGATGCAAAGAAAGATGGCGTTACAAAACGAATCAAAATTCCATCATGGGATGACATTATGTTCGGCGGCAAGAAAGAAGATCCAACCGAATAGTTTTAAAGATTGGCTCTCAATAAGGGGATCTGTACTTCAGCATCACTGGTACCCCCATGGTGGCCAATCATCTTTCCTTCTTGGGGCTCACGCGTAGGGTCAATCAAGATCAAGCCGCCTTTTGGTACGACTACAAGATCACCGAGTCGTTCACGAGAATCAAGGCTTACCTCTCCACCGATTAATTCTGCGACAGATTCCTTTGTGTAAAGATCGGCGCGAACTCCAAAAAATTCCCGGTAGCGAGCCGTCACATCAGAAATTGCACCATCGCGAATATACATATGCCTCGCGCGAGGCTCTCCCCCCAGCAGCGTCACATCCTCCATCAAAGAGTTTTCCTTACCAAGGACGAGCTTCTCTTCCACATTGATCATCCCGTGATCTGATGTCACAAAAAGATTTGATCCTGTTGGGAGTGCCGATATTAATTTCTTGAGTAAATCTTCGACAAATGCCAACGCATCCATCCACTTTGCAGATCCCACTCCATCGTTATGTCCTGCATTGTCAAGATTATTTACATAGAGGTATGCAAAGGAGCGCGGGGNAGATAGAGCCTTTGCAGCAAGCGCAACCATGTCATCGGTGTGATTAGCGCCAAGATATTCACTTCCCCGAAGAGTTGCTCGCGTGAATCCTGTTCCCTCATAACGCTTTGCTGCGATATAGGAACTCTTAATGCCGTCGGCAATTGCACGTTCATACAAAGTGGGTTGGGATTGCCACATGGTTGGGTCAACACGTTCATCCCACTTGAGGGCATTCAGTAATCGACCAGGCTCACCGCTTCGAGGAACGCGAATGGTGTATCCAAGCATTCCGTGTATTCCTGGCATGACTCCAGTTCCCAAGGTTGCAAGTGCCGTTGCAGTTGTGGATGGAAAAGTTGAGGAGAGAGTCGATGATTGATGAAGGGATGCAATGGAGGGAAATTGTGATCCAAATGTGGAGATCACGTCGTTACCCATGCCATCGACAAGAAGAAGGCAACTTCTCTGGGATTCGGCAAGGTTGAGCGAGTTTTTGAGCCCTGTTGCTCCCAGTGAGGCAAAGAGAGATTGTGAGAGATCTGCTAATCCGGCGGGCACGGGCTCACTTTAGGGCCATTCGGTGTCGGTCACCGAAATACCCGCAATCTCTTGGCAAGATACGCGCGTGGCAAAGACTCCGGCAAAGACAACCAAATCAACAAAAGCGACCAAAGTTGCTCTTCCCAAGGCTGGAGAGAATCCAGGCAAGATTGTCGATATCGATGTCTCTGCAGAAATGTCTGAGTCCTTTCTTGAATATGCATNCTCCGTTATTTATTCTCGCGCTCTTCCTGATGCTCGCGATGGAATGAAGCCGGTACAACGGCGCATCCTCCACCAGATGTCTGAAATGGGACTTCGTCCTGACAAGGGCCATGTGAAGTGTGCTCGCGTAGCCGGTGAGGTAATGGGTAAATTGCACCCACACGGTGATGGTGCGATTTACGACGCAATGGTTCGTATGGCACAACCTTTCTCCCAGCGCCTTCCGCTCGTTGATGGACACGGAAACTTCGGATCTCTCGATGCGGGCCCAGCTGCGATGCGTTACACAGAATCACGCCTAGCTCCGGCTGCGCTCGCTCTAGTCAATGAGAGCGATGAGAACACTGTTGACTTCGGTCCTAACTACGATGGCCAACTTCTCGAGCCGCTCGTTTTGCCCGCTGCATTTCCAAATCTTCTTGTGAATGGGGCATCAGGTATCGCTGTAGGTATGGCTACAAATATGGCACCACACAATCTTGGCGAGGTAATCGCTGCAACAAAGTATTTGATTGAAAACCCAAAGGCGACTCTCAAGCAGCTCATGAAACATGTGCCTGCCCCAGATTTTCCAACGGGTGGGCAAATTGTTGGAGTTGAAGGTATCGAAGAGGCATACGCGAGCGGGCGAGGTTCCTTTAAAGTCCGCGCAACTGTCNCCATTGAAAAAGTTACAAGCCGCAAAGAGGGCATCATCATTACCGAGCTGCCTTACAACATCGGCCCAGAAAAGATTGTTGAAAAGATTGCCGCGCTTGTTAAGGCAAAGAAGATTCAGGGAATTTCTGACATTGTCGATCTGACAGATGGCCAGCAAGGGACAAAAGTTGTCGTCGAAATCAAGCCTGCTTACGAAGCAGCCGAAGTTCTTGAACAGCTCTACTCACTCNCTCCGATGGAAGATGGTTTCTCCATTAACGCCGTAGCACTTGTCGGAGGAAAGCCATTAACTCTTGGTCTCAAGGATCTGCTCCAGGTATTTATCGATCACCGTATTGAGGTTGTTCGTCGACGCTCTGAATATCGTAAAGCGAAAGCGGAGGCTCGCCTTAACCTCGTTGATGGTCTTCTCAAAGCAATTATTGATATTGATAAAGTCATCAAAATTATTCGCGCAAGCGATGATGCATCCGCAGCTAAAGAGGCTCTCATCAAGGGCTTTAAGCTCTCGGATGAGCAAGCCACCTACATTCTTGATATGCCACTTCGCCGTTTGACGAAGATGAGCAAGCTTGAACTCGAATCTGAACAAAAGGAATTGAAAGAAACCATCGCATTTTTGAAGAAGCTCCTCTCTTCAGAGGAGGCAATTAAGAAGCAGGTTTCAGATGAACTCACTGAAACTTCAAAGGCATTTGCAACACCTCGTCGCACTCGCCTTTCTTAATACAGCAATTATTTTCAATTATTTTTGAAGATGCCATTCCTCTTTGAGGCTGGCATAGATGTATGAGTCCGTCCACTCCCCCTTAAACCAATAATCCTGAATGTAATGAGCTTCCCGTCTCATTCCGATTCGTTCAACAAGCTTCCAAGAGGAGGTATTGCGCACATCAATATTTGCAATAACGCGGTGAAATAGACCTGATTCAAAGAGCGCACTCACAAGAGCAGAAGCTGCTTCGCTTGCGTACCCCTGGCCGCCAAATTTTGGATTAATGACATAACCGAATTCACCTTTTCGATGTTCCAAGCTGCGATACATAGCATTCATCTGCCCGATGAGACGATCATCAGATTTTCGGCATAAAGCAAGAGTGAGGTAATCCCCCTCTTTATCTAGGAAATGTGCACCTTTATTCTCTGAAATAGATTTCTCAACCTCTTCACGATTGCGCACATTCCAGGGAATGTAGCGACAGATATCAGGATCGCTGTGATACTCCAACATCGATTCAGCATCTTCGTCCTTGAATGGACGCATATACAGACGTTCTGATTCGATAAAAGAAAAATCCGCCACTTTAGGCGTCGATTCTCTCGCGATCAATTTCCGCAGTTGCGATAAATTCCTTACGAGGAGCAACTTCGTTACCCATCAATAATTCGAACATTTTTTCAGCGGCGGCCGTATCGTTCATCGTAATGCGACGTAACGTGCGAGCTTCGGGAAGCATCGTTGTCTCGCGAAGTTGATCGGCATCCATCTCGCCAAGGCCCTTGTATCGCTGGATCGGCTCTTTCCAACGCTTTCCTTCTTTTGTGAGACCAGCTGTGACCTTCTTCATCTCATCATCAGAATATGTGTAAATAACTTCTCCACGCTTTCCGCCGATCACATCGATACGGTGAAGTGGAGGAATCGCTGCAAATACTCGGCCATCATCGATCAAAGGTTTCATGTAGCGATGGAAAAGAGTGAGGAGAAGGCATCGAATATGTGCGCCGTCGACATCAGCATCCGACATCAAGATAATCCGACCATATCGAGCATCGTCCAAATTAAAGGATTGACCCGATCCAGCTCCAATGACCTGGATGATCGATGCACATTCGCTATTTTCAAGCATCTGGGAAAGTGAGGCTTTTTGGACGTTCAGTATCTTTCCTCGGATAGGAAGGATTGCTTGGAATTCAGAGTTACGAGCTGCCTTTGTCGTGCCCAGCGCGGAATCTCCCTCAACAATGAAGAGTTCTGTGCGAGCTGTGTCATCAGATCGGCAATCAGAAAGCTTTGTAGGAAGCGAGGATGATTCAAGTGCATTCTTACGGCGCTGCAAGTCCTTGTGTGCGCGTGCAGAGAGACGAGTGCGTGATGCGCCAGCAATCTTCTCCATGACCATCTTGCCGGTCGCCTTATCAATACGTTTTGTCGTATTGAAGAAATTCTTCATCTCATCAGCAACAACAGCGGCAACAATCTTTGTGGCAGCAGCTGTTCCTAGAACTTCCTTTGTCTGACCTTCAAATTGTGGCTCTGACATGCGGACGGTAACAACGGCTGTGAGTCCTTCAAGAACGTCATCCTTGATGACATCGGCCTCATTGTTTTTCAGCACTTTGTTTTCACGAAGCGCTTCATTGAATGCCTTTGTGATGGCACGTTCAAATCCTGCAGTGTGCGTTCCACCCTTGGGTGTAGAAATAATGTTGACGAACGATGCCAGCGTTGTGTCGTAACCATTTCCCCATTGGAGAGCGATATCAACACCCATGTTGCGATTTACTTCGGTAGGCATCATGTGCCCCTTGTCATCTAAGACAGGAACAGTTTCGGTGTAGTCACCTTCACCTTGGAGGCGAATGACTTCACCAATCGGTTCATCAGGGCGTAGGAAGGTACAAAACTCTCCAATTCCACCCTTGTGATAAAAAGTCTCTGAGCTCTTTGTCTTTGTGCGATTGTCATTAACAATCAAAGTCAGCCCTGGGACTAGGTAGGAAGTCTGACGTGCACGTGCATGAATATCTTCAATAGAGAGTTCGGCTTCCTTCAGGAAAATCTGACGGTCAAACCACCACTTAATTCGCGTGCCAGTAATTTTTGAGGAAATCTTTCCGATGACGCGAAGTCCGCTGTTTTCGGTAAATGGCGCTTTAGGACCATCGCCATCAAATATTCCTGCATTTCCTCGCTGGAATGACATCCAATGAATCTTTCCGCCACGATCCACTTCTACATCAAGACGAGATGCGAGGGCGTTTACGACAGATGCACCTACGCCGTGGAGACCGCCTGATGCAGCATATGAGCCGCCACCAAACTTTCCNCCCGCGTGCAATTTTGTAAGAACAACTTCAACCCCAGTAAGTCCTGTTTTTGGTTCCTTATCTACAGGAATTCCGCGTCCATCATCATGAACCTCAACGGATCCATCTGCTTCAAGATTGATTTCAATTTTCTTGCAATGTCCGCCCAAAGCTTCATCAACTGAGTTATCAATGATTTCCCATAAGCAATGCATAAGTCCACGTGAATCAGTGGTTCCGATATACATTCCTGGGCGCTTACGAACAGCGTCGAGGCCTTCAAGGACAGCAAGATCCTTTGCGGTATAGCTCTGCTCGCCTGGAGTTAATTCTTCTGTAGCCACGGGGAGGAAGGCTATCTTCGTAATCTGCTTCCAGTGGCCATACGCGCCGAGTTGGTCGGTAAATATGTCCACTTAATGAGAAATAGGTCATAAATTCTAAATTTCCCTCGTGATTCTCAGGAAATTGCGAAGGGGAATAAAGCCTCATGCCTTATGGTTTACCAATTGTCGAATGACTTAACAGAAGGGTAATTCACATGACTGAGCAGTTAATTCTCGAACCTACGCCCCTAAGCGCTGTCGATCGTTGCGATCGTTGCGGTGCCCAAGCCTATGTTCGTGCAATGCTTCTCAACGGTGGAGAACTTCTATTCTGTGCCCATCATGCCAAAGAATATGCAGAAGGCCTCAAGAAGGTAACTGCTCGCATCCAAGACGAGACTGAAAAACTCGCTGGTGCAAATAACGACACAGTTCGCTAAATAAACTGCTAGTTATTTAACTTTTTTCTCCCAAAATTTCTCCCAATTTTTGCTTATGGGAACCGTCGCAGTAAGGCTTATCTTTGCTCAGGCTGCATCCACAGAGTTTTACATCGCTCTTTGTTTCTAAAACGTTTCCATCGGCATCCACAAAATCAACTTCCCCCGAGATGCGGATAGATCCGCTTCGAGGGTTGATGAATATCTTTGGATTAGTCAAGGTAATCGCGCAGAACTTGGCTGCGTGATGGGTGACGAAGCTTCGACATTGTCTTGGATTCAATCTGGCGAATACGTTCACGAGTAACACCGTAAACCTTGCCGATTTCATCTAATGTCTTTGGCTGGCCATCGGTTAGACCAAATCGCATCGCAACAACTCCTGCTTCACGTTCTGACAATGTGTCGAGAACTGAGTGAAGTTGTTCTTGTAGAAGCGTAAAAGAGACGGCATCTGCAGGAACAATTGCTTCAGAATCTTCAATCAAGTCACCGAACTCTGAATCGCCTTCTTCACCAAGTGGAGTGTGAAGTGAGATTGGTTCGCGTCCATACTTTTGAACCTCGACAACCTTTTCAGGTGTCATATCAAGTTCTTTTGCAAGCTCTTCTGGTGTCGGTTCGCGACCAAGATCTTGCAACATCTGACGCTGAACACGAGCAAGTTTGTTGATGACTTCAACCATGTGCACAGGGATACGAATTGTTCTTGCTTGGTCAGCCATGGCACGAGTAATAGCCTGGCGAATCCACCATGTTGCATAAGTTGAGAACTTGTAACCCTTTGTGTAGTCAAACTTCTCAACTGCACGAATAAGTCCGAGGTTTCCTTCTTGAATGAGATCCAGGAATAACATTCCGCGGCCGGTGTAGCGCTTTGCAAGAGAAACAACAAGGCGAAGGTTTGCTTCGAGGAGGNGGTTTTTCGCACGCTTTCCTTGCAAAACAAGAGTCTCAAGTTCGCGCTTGAGCTTCTTATCCATCTTCTTATCTTTTGTAATCATCTCTTCAGCAAAGAGACCTGCTTCAACCTGAAGTGAAAGTTCTACTTCCATCTCGGCATTAAGAAGAGGTACGCGTCCAATGAGCTTGAGGTAATCCTTAACTGGGTCCGCCGTTGCACCAGCAGTGAGAACTGTTTGCGCGGGGGCATCGTCTTCTTCAGAATCTTTAATTGTGAAAGCGTTCTCTTCATTTTGAGATTCTTCAGCTACGTTTACAACGCGGATCTCATCTTTTTCTGCCTCAACAATTTCGGTAACTTCTTCAACCAAAGTTTCAAGATCTTCAAGTTCGACTTCTTCAAGTTCGACTTCTTCCCCATCAATCTTTGTAACAACAGGCTTCCCCGTTTTTGCATCAGTTTTTGCATCCGTCTTTGAAGGAGTGCCGGCTNCCTCATCAAGAGGAGGAAGTCCCGCCTCTGCACGCTTTCGCGCTTCGAGTTCAGCTTTTGTTGGAAAGCGATGTGCTTTCCTTTTCTCTAATTTTGCTTTTTCTTCTGCTTCACGAGCAATGCGAAGTGCTTCAAGTTCAGCTTTTGTTGGAAAGCGATGTGGCTTTTTTGCGGGTGCGGCTTTCTTCGTTGGAGATTTTTGCGCAACTTTCTTCGCAACTACCTTTTTCGCAGGCACGGCCTTCTTTGCAGCCGACTTCTTTGCTGCTTTCTTTACTGCAGCGCCGTTTTTGGGCGCACGAGTTACAGGCACAGAGCATCCTTTGTTATTTTGGCTTTCCCATTTTTCATTGGGACCGCCGCGATTTGGTACTGGCTATATTATAAATTGTCCACAGGCCTTTATGCACATCGAAAAGCTCTTCGCGAGCGTGTGGCGAGCCTCAATGCTGACTCGAGACTCCTAATTCGACCGCTTTTCTCACCAATTTACCGACTTCCTCAACCTCGATGAGAAATCCATCGTGGCCAAAGGGNGAAGTAATGATGGCAAGGGGCTGCGCGGTGGGAACTAATTCAACAATTTCTTCCTGAAGGCGAGGGGGAAAGAGTCGATCGGTGTCGATGGAGACAACCAGAGTTGGAACTTTCACTGTCGAAAGGGCTGCGGCAACTCCACCACGATCGCGACCAACATCATGGGAGGCCATCGCTTCTGTGAGGGCGATGTAGGTATTTGCATCAAAGCGTTTGGAAAGTTTTTCCGCCTGGTGGTCAAGATATGACTCAACCGCGTAGCGGCCCGTGTCATCTCCTTGGAGTTCGCGACCAAATCGAACATCCATCTCCCCTTCAGTTCGATATGTCAGGTGAGCAATACGGCGAGCAATTCCCATTCCTTCAACAGGGCCCTTTGATTGGGTGTAGTAATCCCCACCGTTGAAATATGCATCTGCTTTTATGGCGCGGATCTGTGTTGAGAATCCACCGATTTGATCGCCTGTCGCAACAGCGGATGATCCGATAGTGCAGATGGCTCCAACGCGATCGGGATATTGAATCGCCCATTCCAAAGAGCGCATTCCTCCCAGGGATGGGCCAAGGCAGAGAACCCATCGCTTAATTCCAAAGGCGTTTGCAACGCGAAGTTCTGCCTCCACTAAATCGCGAATTGTCACAGATGGAAAACGCGATCCCCACGGCTTTCCATCCGGTGCAATAGTTGAAGGCCCAGTGCTTCCTTGGCATCCTCCAATGACGTTGGGGCAGATGATGAAATATTTATTCGAATCAAGAGGCAAGTCAGGGCCGACCATCGATGGCCACCACCCCGGAACATCAGACCAACCCGTCATCGCATGATTGACCAGAATTGCATTGGATTTATCTGCGTTGAGAGTTCCCCATGTTTGGTAGGCAATGCGCGCATTCGCGATGACTTGCCCGGATTCCAATTCAAGATCTCCAATATCAAGAAATGCTCGAGCGCCGGGGNCTTGGCCTTCAAGCCAAGCCCCGGTCACTAGATGTTTCTCAGATCCAGAGTTCATAGGGGAAGTCTTGCACTTTCTCGACTAGCGAGAAGCTGCAAACCCTCCTTCAATATCGGCCTTGATATCCTCGATATTTTCAATACCAACTGAGAGGCGAACAAGTCCTGGCGTAACACCTGCTGCAAGTTGCTCTTCGGCTGAGAGTTGAGAGTGCGTCGTTGAAGCAGGATGAATAGCCAGGGATCGAACATCGCCGATATTTGCTACATGTGAATGAAGCACCAGAGCTTCGATGAACTTCTTACCGGCTTCTACTCCACCCTTTAATTCGAAGGAGAGAACGGATCCACTTCCCTTGGGTGCGTACTTTGTTGCCAATGCATGCCATGGAGAGGAAGCAAGCGCTGCATAATTGACCTTTTCAACGTGAGGTTGCTTCTCAAGCCAGGTCGCCAAGTTCTTTGCATTTTCGACGTGACGTTCGATACGAAGGGAGAGAGTCTCAAGACCCTGAGCAAGCAGCCAGGCATTAAATGGGCTGACTGCAGCACCAGTATCGCGCAAAAGTGTCAGGCGAATCTTAAAGATGTAAGAAAGATTTGCTCCAAATGGCGAGCCGACTCCCAAGGCTTGTGAATAAACAAGGCCGTGGTAGGAAGGGTCTGGCTCATTGAATCCAGGAAATTTAGCAACATGTTTTGCGTAATCGAAATTACCGGCATCCACAATTGCGCCAACAACAGCAGTTCCATGACCGGATAAGAACTTTGTTGCTGAGTGAACAACGACGTCGGCACCGTATTCAATAGGACGAATCAAATATGGTGTCGCAACTGTGTTATCGACAATGAGAGGAACGCCATTTTCGTGTGCAATCTTTGCCACAGTTTCGATATCTAAAATATCATTCTTTGGATTGGCGATCGTTTCACCAAAAAACGCTTTTGTATTAGGGCGAACAGCCTTACGCCATGACTCTGGATCATCTGGGTTCTCGACAAATGTCACATCTATGCCGAACTTTTTCAATGTGTAATGGAAGAGGTTATAAGTACCACCATAAAGGCTTGGGGAGGAAACAATGTGATCGCCAGCTTCGGCAACATTTTGGATTGCATATGTCGTTGCGGCCGATCCTGATGAGACAAGAAGGGCTGCTACTCCTCCTTCTAGAGAAGCAATGCGTTGTTCGACAGCATCCTGGGTTGGATTCATGATGCGGGTGTAAATATTTCCAAGCTCGGCAAGTCCAAAGAGATTTGCAGCATGGGTTGTATCTTTGAATTGGTAGGCAGTTGTTTGATAAATAGGAAGTGCTCGCGCACCTGTTGTTGGATCTGGTACTTGCCCAGCGTGAATCTGACGTGTTTCAAAGGAAGATTTTGCTAAATCAAATGACATATTACGCTCCTTATAGATACAGGAGGGCCCTACCGCTTTGTATGACCCACGCTTGCCGCTGCACTGTGCAGTCGACCTGGTCTTCACCCGGAGCACCCCACCGTGGNGGAGGGTTGCCGTCCAATAAGCCGGGGCTAAACATTGGAACTCGTGACCTGGGAAAATATTAAACGATTATAAGTTTTCGCGCCACTTGCTCGTAATTGGCAAACGACGATCCTTGCCAAAGGCTCGAGAAGAAATCTTTGTGCCCGGTGGATATTGGCGGCGCTTGTATTCGGCTCGATCCACCATCGCAACAGTCCTTGTTGCAAGCTCTTTGCTAAAACCGGCAGTAAGTAGCCCCTCGAGTCCACCGTCCTGCTCGATATAAATTTCAAGCATCGCATCGAGGAGCTCGTAATCTGGAAGTGAATCAGAATCCTTTTGGTCAGGGCGCAATTCTGCAGACGGTTCTTTTGAAATGGAGCTTTCAGGGATGGGGGCCACTTCTCCCCGCATTTTTGCCTTTTCATTTCTCCATCGAGCAATCTCCCACACCTGCATTTTGAGCAAATCTTTTATCGGTGCATATCCCCCGACCGCATCGCCGTACATCGTGGAATATCCAACGGCAAGTTCTGATTTATTTCCTGTGGCCAAAACTAAGTGACCCTCTTGATTGGAAATTCCCATCAATGTTGTTCCACGAACACGCGCTTGAACATTCTCCTCGGCAAGACCGGTGAGTGAGAGGTGAGAAACAAACTGATCCACCATTTCTTGGATGGGAACGATTCGATGATTTAAACCGATTCGATGAGCCAGATCCGCAGCATCATGCAGCGAATGCTCAGAGGAATATTTGCTTGGGAGCGCAACACCAAATNCCCGGGCCGGTCCCAATGCATCTGCCGCAATTGCCGCAGTGACGGCAGAATCGATTCCGCCAGAAAGGCCAAGGATGACGCTTGGAAATCTATTCTTTTCAACATAGTCGCGAAGGCCCACAACAAGGGCTTGCCAAATTTCAGCCGCTTCATCAAGGCGCGCAGATTTTTTTAATTCCAATTTTTCGTAAGGTGCCACAGTGCCATCTGAAATAATTAGATCGGGCTTGGATGTCCTTGTATCGCATTCAAGATCTACAACGATGAGGGCGTCATCAAATTGTGGGGCCCGAGCAAGAACAGCTCCTTGTGAGTCCACCACGATGCTGTCGCCATCAAAGACAAGCTCATCCTGACCTCCTGTCATATTGACATAGACAACAGGAGCTCCGATTTCTCGAGCACGCTTTTGCACTAGGGCTGCTCGAATATCATCTTTATTTCGCTCAAAAGGCGAGCCGTTTGGAACAAGGACAAGACCAGGTGCGCGGCCGGCAAGGTTTGCTATCGGTCCTTCAAATCTCCAAATATCCTCACAAATGGCAAGACCAATATCGATGCCATGAAGTCGAAAGATCAAAGACTCTGAACCCGCCACAAAATTTCTAAATTCATCAAAGACGCCATAGTTAGGTAGGTGGTGCTTTATGTAGCGAGCGCGAATTTTTCCCTGGTGAATAAGGGCAACCGCATTTTGTGGTTTGCCGTTCTCGCTCTCTTTAAGATAGCCAATGACCGCAGCCAGCTCTGGAGGAAGTAGCGGAGCAAGCTGCGCGAGTGCTTTCTTGGAGGCATCGCGAAATGTGGATCGAAGCGCTAAATCTTCTACGGGGTATCCGGTTAAAACCATCTCGGGAAAGAGAATGAGGTGGGCACCGGCTGTATGGGCAAGCTGTGCTTGATGCAGAATTTTGGATGAATTTCCCTCAAGATCGCCCACAGTTGGATTCATCTGCGCAAGGGCCACCCGAATCTGGGCTTGGTGGCTCGTCATATGCAAAGCCTACCCTTCACTCCGCGGCAAGAAAGCGGGATAGACTTTTCCCACCAACGACAGACAGGGACCTTTGCAGGCCTTGATCGAAAGAGGTATCAGTTATGCCTAACAAGTCCAGTTTCTCCCGAGACGTCTCCAGAACGGCAAACGAATCTACTTCGCGCCTGACAATTTCCCACCTTGCAGCAATGAAAAAGCGTGGCGAAAAGTGGGCAATGTTGACCTGCTATGAGCAGATGACTGCCTCAGTCTTTGAAGATGCCCAGATCCCCGTTCTTCTTGTTGGAGATTCAGCGGGAAATAATTTTCTTGGTGAAGAGAACACAATCCCCGTGACTGTGGATGAATTAATTCCACTCGCCAGGGCTGTCGTCCGTGGAAATTCCACAGCACTTGTTGTTGCCGATTTTCCATTTGGCTCGTATGAGTCATCCCCTTCCCAAGCCCTTGAGACGGGAGTGCGCTTTTTTAAAGAGGCGAAGGTCCAAGCAGTAAAGCTTGAGGGTGGAAAGCGAATCGTTCCTCAAGTCCAAGCCCTTGTTTCTGCTGGGATTCCTGTTATGGGCCACCTAGGTCTCACGCCACAATCAGTTCACGCCATGGGGGGGTTTAAAGTTCAGGGCCGAGGNGATGATGCTGAGAGAATAAAAGAAGATGCCCGCGCACTTGTCGCTGCGGGAGTTTTCGCTATTGTTTTAGAACTGGTCCCCGCCGAACTTGCATCTGAAATTGCTCAGGAATTGCCTCTCCCCATTATTGGAATTGGGGCCGGAAATGGCACCGATGCCCAAGTCTTGGTTTGGACGGATTTGATGGGGCTCACTGAAAATGCGCCCCGATTTGCCCGCGCATATATTGATCTTCGAAGAGCCATGAAAGATGCGGCAATCGCATGGAAGAAGGATGTTGAAAGTTCGGCCTTTCCTAGCGAAGCCGAGACTTTTCACTAAGGCAACTGGGATTTGCAGATAGATTTATCTCATGCGCAAATTTGCCCTTGATATCTCCCCTCTCAAGAAATATCGGGAACTTCGCCTTCTTTTTGCCTCAGGAATGATTACTCGTCTTGGTTCGGCGATGACCATGGTCGCCCTTCCATTCCAGATCAAGATTCTGACAAATTCATATGTCGCAGTCGGCTTGATGGGACTTGTACAGCTCGCTCCTCTCATAATTTTTGGACTCTACGGCGGAGTTCTTGCCGATGCCGTCGATCGCAAAAAAATGATACTCATTGCCGAGGCCTCTTCTCTTCTCATGACCGTCATCCTTTTCATCAATGCCGTTTTGCCACATCCTCACGTTCTTGTCTTGTACTTTGTTGGCGCCGCATTCGCCGGACTGTCAGGTTTATCCGGGCCAAGTCTTGGTGCGATTCTTCCTAGAATTGTGAAGCATGAAGATATGTCCTCTGCAAATGCACTCATGGGACTTCGTTGGCAAGTAGGTGCAATTGTTGGACCATCGATTGGCGGCCTCATTGTTTCAACAGCCGGTGTTTCTACCGGTTATGCAATTGATGTCATTAGTTATGTCATGTCCCTCATTTTTATTTCACTTCTAAAGCCCGTTCCTCCTGGGGCAAAGAGTGTTCCCCCAAGCTTCAAAAGCCTTATAGATGGCTTGCAATATGCCATCTCCCGAAAGGACCTTCTCGGTACATATCTTGTGGATCTTTCTGCAATGTTCTTTGCAATGCCGACAGCCCTCTTTCCCTTTTGGGCTGACTCCTTGCATGCACGGTGGGCCCTGGGATTCTTTTATTCCTCGATAACAGTTGGTGCAATGTTGACGACGCTGACTTCAGGTTGGATGAAGCACTATCCCCATCACGGTCGAGCAATCATGTTTGCTGCAATTGCATGGGGAGGTTTTGTTGCACTAGCTGGGACATTCCATTCNCTCGCCCTCGTCCTGGTTTGCCTGACTCTTGCCGGCGCCGCCGATGAAGTCAGCGCACTTTTTCGATCCCTTGTGTGGAATCAATCCATAGCCGATGAATATCGGGGTCGGTTGGGGGGAATTGAATTACTTTCTTACTCCGTTGGACCACTGGGAGGCCAAATGCGCTCCGGAACAATGGCTGCATGGACTAATTTGCGGACATCTGTGGTCTCTGGAGGGCTGATGTGCATCGGTTTTGTTGTTTTAGCGGCTGGTTTACTGCCAAAATTTAGAAAATATGACGTCAGAACCAATGAATTCGTCCTTGAAAAAGAAAAATCCGCAAAAAATTCGGAGTAGTAGTGAAAAAATTCGCGAATCTGCACAAAAAAAATAAAAAATAAAGTTGCGACACGCACTGGTTTTTTTATTCTAAATAGTGGAATGTTTTTGCGAATGCTGTCACGATTCTCCTTGAACAGGTTCGGTGACGGATCGAACCATTCCGATAGGAGATCCAAATGGCTGCAGCTAAGAAATCTGCTCCAAAGCGTAAGAAGGCAGCTGCTAAAGCAGCACCTGCAAAGCGTCGTAAGAAGGCAGCGGCTAAGCCAGCTGCTGCTAAGAAGGCACCTGCAAAGCGTCGTAAGAAGGCTGCTGCTAAGCCAGCTGCTAAGAAGGCACCTGCAAAGCGTCGCAAGAAGGCTGCTGCTAAGCCAGCTGCTAAGAAGGCACCTGCAAAGCGTCGCAAGAAGGCTGCTGCTAAGCCAGCTGCTAAGAAGGCTGCTCCAAAGCGCCGCAAGAAGGCTGCTGCTAAGCCAGCTGCTAAGAAGGCTGCT